>Ga0315284_10006018_pt1 | contig 17263 bp, 19 predicted proteins | sample YL17G09_16_MG_FD_203696 | JGI IMG/M metagenome (GOLD analysis project Ga0315284, IMG submission 203696) | Sediment microbial communities from Yellowstone Lake, YNP, Wyoming, USA - YL17G09_16 | ecosystem: Environmental > Aquatic > Freshwater > Lake > Sediment | place: USA: Wyoming | collected...
CATAATTATATTTATGTTAATGAAAACTCTTAAAATAGGATTCATCGATTTTTGGCCGGAAATAAATTATGAAAATATATTTTTGCCAATACTTAAAAAGCATTTTGATGTAGAAGTAACTACAAATAACCCAGATGTAATTATACATTCTATTTTTGGAGGTATGAAAGAAACCCCTAAATATAATTGTAAAAAGATTTTATTTATAGGAGAAAATTATAGAGCTAAAAACTTTAAGTCAGATTATTCAATATCTTTTGATCTACATGATGAAACTAATTTTAGATTACCATTGTGGCAATTTTATTTAATTTTACGACCAGAATTAAAAGATGTGCTTTTTAATAGAAGTAATAATTCTGAATCTTTTGAACGATTTTGTTCATTTACAGTTTCTAACGCTGCAAATTTTTTTAGAAATGCCTTCTACGATCAATTACACCAATATAAAAGAGTTAATTCTTATGGTAGATTTAAGACTAATGATTTGGGATTAATACAAGCATCACAAAATAGATACTGGAGAGATGCAAAATATGAATTTTTTCTAAAACATAAACATAAATTTGTTATTACATATGAACATAGCTCATATCCGTATTATTGCACAGAAAAAATAATGGATGGATTTTTAAGTGGAAGTCTACCAATATATTGGGGAGATATAAGAATTGGTGATGATTGGAATAAACGAGCGTTTATAAATTCAATAGATTATAAATCTGAATTAATAGATCATATAAAAAAACTTGATAATGATAAATCATTATTTGACAGTTATTATAATGAACCTGTATTTACAGATGTGCAAAAAAAACGACATATAGATAATATGAATATATTCGAAGAATGGCTTATACATATAATAAATAAATAGGAATATGAAAGACATTATTTTAAAATACATAATTGAGCAATTTGGAAATAATACTTCAAAAGAAAATACAACTCATCATTATTCTTATTGTTCATTTCCTGAAGGAGAATGCACATGTAAAGATTTAAATGAAATAAATTATGATACATCATTAATAAGTGGTGGTTACATTGATTCTTTTTCAATGGTTGTAGTATTAATATTTCTTGAAAAAACATTTAATGTTAAAATTCCCGATATAGAAGCAACACCAAATAATTTTGATACAGTAAATAAAATGGTAGAGTTAGTGAATAAATTTAGAACCAATGATGACATTGCACACATTTGGAGATAGTCATACCGATTCTATTGTTAGAGCCAATTCAGAAAATTTAAATTTACAAATTGTATGTAAATTTACTGGACCAATAACTATGGCTAGATTTGGGTTAGAAAAATTAAATTTATTAAATATTAAAAATTATAAAGTTAATAATGGTGATATAGTATGTTTTTCTTTTGGAGAAATAGATTGTAGATCACATCTTTGTAAACCACAAAATTTTAAAATATATAAAGAACTTATTAATGTATTAGTTTATAAATACTTTGAAGCAATTAAAATTAATGTTGATCAATATAATAATATAAAAACGATGGTTTTTAATATAGTTCCAACTATAAGAAGAATAAATACATTTTCTAACCCAGAATTTCCACATATAGGATTAGATGATGAAAGAAAACTTATAACATTGTATATGAATTCAAAATTAAAAGAACATTGTGAAAAATATAATTATATTTTCTTTGATGTATATGAAAAGTATTGTGATTTAGATGGATTTTTAAATTTAAATTTAAAGGATAGTGCTATACATATCGGAAATACAATTTATATAAATGAATTTTTAAAAAATATAAAATTTTATGAATGAATTAGAAATATTAAAAAACTTAGTTGTATATAACTCTATTAATAAAAAGATAAGAGTAGGACGAATAGGTGATGGCGGATATATTATTATAGACGAATATAATTATGATTTTTTTATTTCTGCAGGAGCTGGCGGTGGTGGAAGAACTAAAGAAGATATATCATTTGAAATAGATTTTAGAAAAAAATATTCACAAATAAATGGATTATTATTTGATGGAACTGTTGATGTACCACAAAATTTACCAAGTCAAATTAAATTCATTAAAAAAAATATAGGGTCAAATAATAGTGATATAACAACCAATTTAAAAGAATATGTTGAAAATTATAATGATGTTTTTATTAAAATGGATATAGATGGTCATGAGTGGGATTGGATATTATCATTTAAAGATTCGTTTAAAAAAATAAAACAAATAGTTTTTGAAGCACATGGTATGTTTGATGCACATGAATATTTTATAGTGGATAATAATAAAATTTTAAAAAGTTTACAAATTTTAAATGAAACACATTATTTAGTTCATGCTCATCCTAATAATATTGATAGACGTTTAGTTAGTGTTGAAAATGTTATGTATCCTATTATTTTAGAATTAACTTTTATCAGAAAAGATTGTAAAATAAACGGTTTAAATACGACAGATTTACCTATAGAAAATTTAGATTATCCAAACGGTTATTTAGACATAAATGGCGTCGTTGTGCCTGATCATAATATAAATGTATGGCCGTTTAATTCAAAAAATACACATTTAAAATATAAATTTTTTGGACAAAATAATGAAGATGAAATTATACAAAATTATTTTGATAAAGATTATATAAGTGGATGTATAGATGTAGGCGCAAGTGATGGTGTTGTTATAAATAATACTTTATTGTTTGAACAATTGGGTTGGTATTGTTTGTGTATAGAACCTAATCCATTTTACTTTAAACAATTAAAACAAAATAGATTAAATACAGTTAATTATGCTATATCAAATGTTAATGATGATTTATCGTTTAATATTGTAGATTTTGGTAATCATCATGAAGATGCTATTAGTGGGTTGAAAACAGATGAACGATTAATAGTGCAACATAAAAATATGGGATTTAATATTGATATAAGAAAAATAATTGTTGAAGTTATAACATTAGATAAATGTATTGAAGATTTTTATAAATATGATAAAATTGATTTTATAAGTATAGATACAGAAGGAACGGAATTAGATGTATTAAAAGGATTTTCTATAGAAAAATGGAATCCTAAATTATTAATAATTGAAAATAATTTTGAAGATCTTGAAATAGAAGAATATTTAAAACAATATGATTATAAAAAAGATAAAAGAATTGGTGTAAATGATTTTTATATTAAAAAATACATAAATAATTAATTAAAAATTTTAAAAAATGAATTGTAGAATAAATAATCAAGTACTTGAAGAATTATTTTCCTTAGGAGATCTTTATATATCTGATTTTATTAGAACACATGGAGATTACCGAGGAATTAAAAAATGGGATTTAACAATGATGTTATCTCCAGAAAGTCAATGTCTTCAATTAAAAGAAAATGCTGATAAACATCATTTATATGGTAAATATTGGTATCATTCAGGGACTAATGAAACTATGATTAGTGAATTAAAAGATATTGCTGAATCATCGTTGAAATTATCAAAAATAAAACAAAAAAGAAGTGACATATTACCTATATTTTTAGATATTGCATCTAACGATGGAACATTATTATCATTTGTAGATAGAACAAAATATTTAACTATTGGTATAGATCCGGCTGAGGGTAGTTTTCAAGAAGAAGCCAAACACAGATGTGATATTGCTGTACAAAATTTTTTCTCAAAAGATACTTATGAAAAATGTCAATCCGGGTTAACCGGTGAATCAACCAAAGCATCTATTGTAACATGTGTAGCAATGTTTTATGATTTAGATGATCCTATTTCTTTTCTTGCACAAGTTTATGGTATATTAGAAGACGATGGTTTATTTGTTATTCAACAGAGTTATATGCCATTAATGATTAAACAACTTGCGTTTGATAATGTTTGTCATGAACATGTATTTTATCATTCACTGTATTCAATGGAATATATGTTAAAACAAATAGGATTTAAAATAGTTGATGTTCATTTAAATGATGTTAATGGTGGGAGTTTTAGAACGTATATTCAAAAAGAAAAAGCAGATATACATTCCTTTGGGTCTTCTCCATATAGAGATGTTGCACAAATGAGAATAGAATCATTAAGGAAATATGAAAAAACCTTAAATTTAGATAAAAAGGAAACATATAATGAATTTTGGGTTAAGATACAAGAACTTAAAAAACAAACTTATGATTTTATAAAACAAAAACACGATGAAGGTAAAAGTATATGGGTATACGGTGCATCTACTAAAGGAAATACTTTGTTACAATGGTTTAACTTAGATGATAATTTAATAGATGGTGCGGCAGAAAGAAGTCATTATAAATATGGGCTTAAAACAATAGGCACGAATATTCCTATACACTCAGAAGAAACTATGAGACATGTGCATCCAGATTATTTACTTGTATTACCTTGGCATTTTATTAATGAATTTAAAGAAAGAGAATCAGAATATTTAAATAATGGAGGACATTTTATTATTCCATGTCCTAAATTTGAAATTATGTAAAAATAAAATAACATGGAAATATTAGTACCAATATCACTTGGAGAATTATATGATAAAATATCTATTCTTATTATTAAACAAGAAAAAGTAACAAATTCTAAAAAATTAAAAAATATTAAAAAAGAATTAGAATTTCTTCAAAATATCGCTGAAGAATATCCGATAGATGAATTATATCATACTAAATTGTATACTGTAAATAGTTTATTATGGGTAATAGAAGATGAAATCAGAAAAAAAGAAGTTATCAAACAATATGATAAAGAATTTATTGAATTAGCAAGATCTGTTTATTTTCAAAATGATAAACGTACTGACATAAAAAAAGAAATTAATTTAAGATATAATTCTAATATTATAGAAGAAAAACAATATGAAAAATATTAGTATTAAAACCACTATATATAAAAAATTTGCTTTTAATTCTTAAATTTTAAATAATATGAATAGTTTAATAATAGGAAATACATCACAATTATCACATTATTTTCCCACAGAATTCGAAAGAATATCGTCAAGAAATATAGATTTAAGACTTTATGAAAATAGTTTTTATGATAGAGTATTTATAACATTTGCAGAACAGCGACTTAATGAAATTACAAATGATGAATTATATATAAAAGTTAACACAAATATGCTATTAGAATTAGTTAAATTTTTTAAAAATCGTGCAAATGTAATTATAGTTTATGGGTCTTGTGAATTATGGAATAGTTATTGTGGTGGAATAGATTTAAGTTATCCATTTAGATATCAGCCAAGAACAATATATACAGGATATTGTATATCTAAACAAAAAATGGTTCAAGAAATACAGTCCATGAATGTAAATAATGTTTTTGTAATTCATCCATTTAACTTTAATTCACCTTATCGTAAACCTGGATTTCTTTTTTCAAAAATATTTGATTCTATAATAAATAAAAAGAAAATAGAACTTGGAGACACATATTTTTATAGAGATATAATTCATCCTAAATATGTAGTTGAAAGATCTTTATTAGCAAATGAAGATGAAATTATAGGTTCAGGAAGACTTACATTTGTTAATGATTTTATCAGAGAATTATATATTAAAAATGGATTAAAATATGAAGATTATGTTACTGAAATAGATGATAAAACTTTTTCACAAAAATGGAGTATTATTTATTTAAAAAGTAAAGAATCAAAATATAATAGTTTAATAGAAGATACATTAAAAGATATAAAAACACATAATCATGAATAGTTTATTTTATAATAATATACTTACAATTTTAAATAACATAAAATATTATTTATATACATTAATAAAATAATTTAAAATGAAAATATTGATAACAGGAGCAGCTGGTCTTTTTGGTATACATTTTTCAAAATATTTATTAGATAAAGGATATAATGTTATTGGTATAGATAATTTATTTAACGGATATAAAGAATTTATTGATAATAGATTATTAGATAATCAAAATTTTTATATAATAGATATTAATGATGATTTATCAAATATATTCAAACATCATAAACCGGATATTATTTTTCACTTTGCTGCATATGCAGCAGAGGGAACATCTCCATTTATGCGAAAATTTAATTATCATAATAATGTTATCGGTACAGCTAATATTATTAATTATGCTATAGAATATAATGTAAAAAAAATAATTTTTACATCTTCAATGGCAGTATATGGAGATAATTCTGTACCGTATTTTGAAGATCAGATTCCATCACCAATAGATCCATATGGAATAGCAAAATATGCAGTAGAATTAGATTTAAAAGCTGCATATAAATTGTTTGGGTTAGAGTATACAATCATTCGCCCTCATAATGTTGTAGGTATTTATCAAAACATTTGGGACAAATATCGTAATGTAATTGGAATATGGATTCGTCAAGTATTAAATAACGAACCAATTACAATATTTGGTGATGGATTACAAGTTAGAGCATTTTCAGATATTCAATATTATATGAAACCGTTAGAAAAAACTATAAATCAATATAGTGGCGAAATATTTAACATCGGTTCTGATAAATTTAATACACTTGAAAATACCGCAAATATAGTATATGATGTAGCAAAATTATTAAACTATAATCCTAAAATTGTTAAATTAGAAAAACGCGATGAGGTTAAAATAGCTTATTGTGATCATACAAAAGCTAAAACTTTATTGAATTTTGAAGATACAACTAATATACGATCGCTATTATATAAAATGTTTGATTGGGCTACTAAAGAACCTAACAGAGAAGTTAAAAAATATGATTATGAAATAAATAAAAATATATATACATATTGGAAATAAATTATTATGGAAAACTTTTTGAAAATTAGTTAATTAACGTAATTAAAAAATAAAATGTTAGATTACATAAATTATAATAATTTTATTGATATTAGTCATTTTATAGTTAACCTATGGGAAGGAAAAAATTGGGATTTTAACATATTAAGAAAAAATGCAATAGTGTTTTGCCACCCTGATAATCTTGATATATTATTCTCAAATATAAAATTTTCTTCAAATAAATATATTATTATAACTTCTGGTTCAGATTGGCCAATAAATGCTCAACGTTTTTCTCAAAAACCACCATGTATTAAAAAATGGTATGCGATAAATGTTACTTATAAACATGAAGATTTAATTCCAATTCCATACGGTTTACACCCAGATAGAGGAAATGCAAATGTATTAACAAGAGATATGTCGTGGTTCTTGATTAATATTAAAAGATTAAAAAGTAATGATAAAAATTTAAAAACTCTATATTGTAGTTGGAATAATATTACTAATAATATGAAACGGGTTGATGTATTACAAAAATTAAAAAATAATAATATTGAATACAAATGGGATTACCCAGAAATTCCAAGTAATATAATTCAGGAAAAAATTAAACTATTTAAAGATTTTAAAATTACAAAAGAAGAATTGGTTAATTTTGCTCATTATTATGATTATTGCGAACATATGTCTACTTGTAAATTTATAGTTTCTCCTGAAGGAAACGGTAAAGATTGTCATAGAACGTGGGAAGCACTTTATATGGGAAGTTTTCCTATAGTAATAAAACATTTTATGTATGATGAATGGTGTGATTTACCAATTATTCAAGTAGAAGATTATTCAAAAGTAACATATGATATTTTATATTCTTACTTAAATAAAGAATATAATTATGAAAAAATATATATGAAATATTGGAAAGAACGAATAAATAGTGAATTTAATAAATTATAATTATGGATCAAGCAACAATGAATAAATGGAATTATACTAATGGTAGTATTCTTCAAGTAACTTATAATAATTTAGATGAAAATTCTTTAGTGTTTGATATTGGAGCCTGTATAGGTTCATGGGGTTTACCTATATATGAAAAATATAAATGTAACATATATATGTTCGAACCCATTTCTTCATATTATAATGATTTGTTAAACATATGCAAAGATTATCCAAAAATTAAAATTTTTCCATTTGGATTATCAAATAAAACAGAACTATGTAATATAAATTTATTAGAAGCAGCATCTTCAACAAAATCAACTATCAATGGAACCCGTGGTACAGAAGAAATTAAATTAAGAGATATTGTTGAATTTATACAACAAGAAAAAATTAATCATATACATTTATTAAAAATAAATATTGAAGGCGGTGAATATGATGTGTTACCACGTCTTATTGAATCGAATATGATTGGAAGAGTAGCAAATTTACAAATACAATTTCATGATTTTATTCCTAATGCAATTAATATGAGAAATAATATTTCTAAAGAACTTTATAAGACTCATAGAAGAACATGGAACATGGATTTTATATGGGAAAACTGGGAAATTATTTATGATGCGTATAATAATAAAATTAATAATAAAAACTTAGAACCAAATTTACTTAAATTTATAAAATAATGGAAGGACAATTAACAAGATCTACAATTCCTGGTCAAAAAATTTATGAAATATGTAAATATGTAGATGTAAAAACTATAGTTGATATAGGTACATGGAACGGATTAGGAACTACAAAATGTATATATGATGCTATAATTGATAGTAATAAAAAAAATTATAAAGTTTTTTCTATTGAATGTTCTATATGGATGTATGAAGAGGCTAAACGAAATTTATTTCCACCATTAAATAATTTTATATTATTATATGGTTCATTGGTTGATGCTGAAGAATTATATTTTATGTATGACACATTAAAAAATGATCCTATTAGAAAGCAATGGTTAGATGATGATATTAAATGTATTAAGATAGCTAATAATAATGTGTTTAAACAAATGCCTGAAAAAATAGATTTTTTAATACTTGATGGCGGAGAATTTTCAGGAGAAATAGAATTTAAAAAATTATATGAAAGATGTACATATATTTTTTTACATGATATTGTTACATCTAAAAATAAAAAAAATAAAGAATTTATTTTAAATAACTTACAAAAATTCGAAGTTATATATGATAACATTGATAATCTAACATTTATATGTAAACAAAAATTATGATTCCTATTATTGTTTTAAATTTAGAAAGAGCTTCTCAGCGCAAAGATATAATGATTCAGCAATTTACTAAGCTTCAAATGGATCAAAATATTCATTATTATTTTTTACCGGCATATGATGGAAATTTCATAACAAACTTTTCATTTAATGCAAACATAAGTATTGGATATGGTACCGGTAGAGTATTCCAAAAAGGTGAATTAGCAATAATAATGACTCAAATTGCTGCGATAAAATTTGCGCAAATAATGAATTTTAATAGTGTTATTATACTTGAAGATGATGTTATACTTTGTGAAGATTGGTACAAAAGATTAGATATTTTAAGACAAAAATTACCAGAAAATTGGGAACACGTATATCTCAGCGGACATAGTGATTACGTTAAATTTGATGTCTATGATAAACCAACATTACTACCTTCACCAAGATTAGTTGGAGCATTCTCATATATAGTTAATAAATCTGTTTATTCAAAGATTATAAGATTTACATCATCATTTTTAACTACATTTGATGATATGATAATGATAATGATAGATAAAGATAAATCAATTCATAAATTAAATAGCTATATTTATTTTCCTTTCATGACTTTTCATAATGCAAATGAATCTTTTGTTTGGGACGGTAAAGATCCTGGACATTTAACTCATAATAATAATATGCACAGTTCATATAAATACTTTAAAAATAAAATATAATGGAAAACAAATTTTATTCACAGGTTAAACAAGACAAATGGGTGTGTGAATTCTTTAATTATAAAAAAAATGGATACTTTTTAGATTTAGGAGCATATGATGGTATAGAATTGAGTAACACATATTATTTAGAAAAAGAATTAAATTGGTCAGGAATATGTGTAGAAGCATCAAAAATAATTTTTGAAAAATTAAAATTACAAAGAATTTGTATTTGTTTAAATAATGCTATTTATAATAAAAACATTATGGTTAATTTTATAAGTAGTGGAATGGGAGGAAGAATTTCTAATAATAATTACACTGAAAGTGTTCAAGCAGTTACAATTAAAGATATATTAAAAAAAAATAATAGTCCTAAAATTATAGATTACATTAGTTTAGATATAGAAGGAGATGAATATGAAGCTTTATTAGGATTTCCTTTTACTGATTATGAAGCCATTTTATGGACAATAGAACACAATCTTTATAATGGTGTTATACAAAGAATTTTAAAAGCAAATATCTTTAACATTATGTGTAAGAATGGTTATGAAATATTTAAAGAAAATGTAGGAACATCATCACTTTATCCCATGGAAGATTGGTATGTAAACAAAAAATATAAAAAATAATTTATAATGAAAACTGTAAGAAAATTTACATTAGAAGAAATATATGCAATATATAATAAATGTGTTAAATTACCGACACAATATTTTAAAAAATATGAAAAAATATTAGATCATATAGACGAAGTAAAAAAGGATTATAAATGTTTTAATCAACATAAAAATACATCAGTTGAACATTATGATTTTCCAAGAATATGGTGCATATTAGATTTTAAAGAATGGATTATAAAATATAATATTAATCCTATTAATAAACTTTTAATAACTTCTGAAGATCCAGAACAACAATTCTTAGAAGCTAAATATACAAGAGTGGCAGATTACGAAAAAAACAGATACGATTATGATTTACATAATTTATTTTTAGATGAAAGAGATTTTGATTTTCTTTTATTTTCACAAACTCTTGAACATGTATATAATCCTTTTATATCAATGTTGAATATTTGTAATCATGTTAGACCAGGTGGATATGTTTTTACAAGCGTTCCTACTATTAATATTCTTCATATGACTCCTGTTCATTTTCAACATTTTATGCCAATGGGATTAGCTACATTATTTTTATCTGTAGGTCTAGAACCGGTTGAAATGGGCCAATTTGGAAATAAAAAATATATCAATATTCTTTTTGAAACACATGAATGGCCAGGATATAAACAATTAATAGATGAAAATGGTTTTATAAATAATGAAGAAAATAATGTTGCGCAATGTTGGATTTTAGCAAGAAAAATATGAAAGAAATATATATACATCATCATATGGGATTGGGGGATCATATAACTTGTAATGCGTTAGTAAGAAATATTGCAAAAAATTATGATAAAGTTTATTTATTCTATAAATCTTTACCCCATCATTTACCAAATTTACAATATATGTATAGAGATATGGGAGATAAAATATCTTTTATAGGCGGTATGGATTGGCATGATGAATTTGTAGATTTTTACAAGTGGACTCATCCTGGTATAAATTATGTAAGAATTGGATTTGAATATCTTAATAAATCTTTATTAAATTTTGATCAAGCATTTTATGAACAAGCAGATATTCCTTTTCAAAAGAAATTTGATGATTTTTATATTTTACGTGATGAAGAAAAAGAAAATCAATTATTTAATAAATTAAATCCGACTAAAGAACCTTATATATTTGTACATCAAGATTTACCTAGAGGAATTAAATTAAATTTAGATTATATTAAAAATAAAAATCTTAAAATAATTGAACCTTTTAGTAAATATTCAAAAGAAACAACAGCAAATAATAATGATGATCTTTTATTTTATTATATGAAAGTTATTGAAAATGCGGAAGAAGTACATGTAATGGAAAGCGCATTTAAATGTTTAATAGATGGATTCATAAAAGAGAAAGAAAATATGTTTTTTCATAAATACGTAAGAGTTGGTACTCAAGCTACAGGAAGAAAATATTGGACGATTATAAACTAAAAATGAATTATGATAATAATACAAATGATAGGTGGTATGGGAAATCAAATGTTTCAATATGCATTATTTTATAATTTATACAATAGATACGAAGATGTTTATTATGAAACATTTTATTCACAACCACATCATAATGGATTTGAATTGGATAAAGTGTACAATATTATTGAAAAACCTATTACAGATATAACGTTGCTAAATAAATTATCTTTATTTCAAGAAACTACGTGGCCAAAATTTAATCCAGAAATTTTAAATAAGAAAAATACTTATTTATGTGGTAATTGGCAAAATATTGAATATTTTCCGAATGAAGAATTATTAAGAAAACATTTTATATTTAAACAAGAATTAGATGATAAAAATAAAAAAATATTAAAAGATATTAAAGATTCTAATAGTGTGTCTATTCATGTTAGAAAAACTGATTATAATAAATATATAGGATATTTTTTTCAAGCAAATTGGATGAATTATTATGGAATGGCTGTAGCCAAAATAATTAAAAATACTAAAGAAAGACCATTAAATTTTTTTGTATTTTCTGATGATATAGAATGGTGCAAAAAAAATATTTTAATACCAGCAATATTTGTAGAAAATAAAGGTAACGATTCATGGAAAGATATGTTATTAATGAGTAATTGCAAACATAATATAACAACAAACAGTACATTTAGTTGGTGGGCAGCTTGGTTTAATAAAAATCCTAATAAAATTGTAATAACTCCAAAACGATGGTTTTTAGATAACACTGATAGTAATTTAATAACGTTAAATGATTGGATAAAAATATGAAATCTCCTACATTATCGATAATATTAACCATTTACAATAAAGAATTTTTAATTAAACGAGTATTAGATTCAATTATTAAAAATAAATCATTAAATACAAAAGAATTAATAATTGTATTTGATGGTTGTGCTGATAAATCAGAATTATATACTAAAGAGAGTTTATACAATATTAGAGATATTAGCATTATATATGAATATGCAGATAATGTTTATGAAACAAAGTCTAATAATATTGGATTAAAACATTCTTCATGTAATTATAGTATGATAATCCAAGATGACATGATAATAGAAGAAAAAGATTTTGATAATAGAATGTTAAAACCATTTATATTTAGTGATACGTTTGCAGTAGGTTCAAGATTAGCCCATAATGATTATTGCGATCATAATCATTTTTGGTGGGGTGATTTTATGGGGTTTGATCCTTATAATAGACGAATATTACCAGCAAGAAGAGATTTTTATTATATACGAGATATATGTAATCGTGGTCCATTAGTAGTAGATAATGAAAAAATTCAAAAATTAAATTATTTTGATGAAATATTTTGGCCTCAAAATATGGATGATCATGATATTTGTTTTAGAGCATGGAAAAATTATAACTGGGTTTCTGGTTCCTTTTGGATAAAATGGAATTCTAAAGAAGAATGGGGAGGTATGAGACAAGATAAAAAAAAATATATATGGTTTGAAAAATGTAATGAAAATAATAAAAAAATATTAATGGAAAGATATTTTGATTTATTACAGTCTAACGCTAAACATAATCAAGCACGATTAATTATATAAATATATGGAATATAAAAGTCAACATAAACAAGATGAATTTATAATAAATTATTTTAATAATAAGAAAAATGGTGTATTTATAGATGTAGGTGCTCATGATGGTATAACTCTTTCAAATACTTATGTTCTTGAAAAAGAATTAAATTGGACTGGAATTTGTATAGAACCTATAGATTATGAATATAAAAAATTAGTAGAATGTAGAAATTGTATTATATACAATTGTGCATGTTATGATATAAATGGAATAGAAAAATTTACATTATTAGAATATGATGGATATCCTGATATGTTAAGTGGTATAGCTAAAGATATATCTTTGAAACACATGGGACATATATTATCTGAAGGGGGAAGAATGGGAGCTAAAAGAAAAATAATTGAAGTTCCTACAAGGATTTTAAATGAAATATTAGAAGAAAATGAAATATACGATATTGATTTTTTATCAGTTGATACCGAAGGTTCAGAATTAAAAATACTTAAAAGTATTGATTATGATAAATTTCATATTAAAGTAATAGTATATGAAAATGGAGAAGGAGAATCTTTTATAAGAGATTTTCTCAAAACTAAAGACTTTTCTTTTCATAAAAGATTGGGTATAGATGACGCATTCATAAATAATAAATTAAAATGAAAAAAATACATATATCATTTGGAAATGAAAAGTTTTATAAAAGTTTAGAGTTACTTGAAAAAACTTCTTTAGAAATTGGAAAAATAGATAAATTTATTCATTATACTCAACAACAATTAAAAGAAGAAGAATTTTGGATAAAAAATCAATATATTTTAAGTAAATCTCGTGGTGCTGGATATTGGATTTGGAAACCTTATATCATATTAAAAACATTTGAAAATATCAATAACGATGATATAGTGCTCTACAGTGATGCAGGACTTAAAGTAATAGATAATCTTAATCCACTATTCGAAATAGCACAGATGAATCCTAATGATGGAAAGGTGATATTCAAAGTTCCTTGGGTTGGTGCACAACATATTGCAAAAATGTGGGTTAAAAGAGATTGTTTTATTTTAACTAATTCAAATGAACAAAAATATTGGAATGCGGTTATGACTAATGGTGCAGTATCTTTGTGGGTTAAAAATGAACAAAATACTATTTTCTTAAATGAGTGGCTTAAATATTTAAGAGACCCCAGAATATCTACTGATGATCCTAATATGTGTGGTGTAAATTTTGTTGAATTTAAAGATCATAGACACGATCAAGCAGTATTAACATTATTAGCAGTAAAATATAATTTTGAATTATTTCGTGATCCTACTCAATGGGGAAATGATTCTAAAAATGAATTTTCTAATTCTCCTTATGATCAACTTTTTGATCATCATAGAGGAAATATTTAAACATAAATGAAAAAATATTTCTAATAGATAATCCAGATAAAATGTTTGTAGGACAACCTATTGATTGAAAGACCACTCATATTTTAGATTACCACAATTCCAGATTTTGTTATAACCTCTTTCCTGCATTATTTCATTTTCTGTTTTGTAAATATCAGCACCATCTTTAACCAATTTGTATTTCATAAAATTTGTACGATGATATTTTTGTTTTCCCTTTGCCCACCAATAATTAACTCCTGTTTCTCCTATTTTTTTGAAATTAAGTATATCATATAGGTGACCTATACTATAATCTAAAGATGCATAAGAAACAATTTTTTCTGGATTATAATTATCAATAAAAAATTTAAACAATTTTGATGCAGCACCCGGAATAGACGTATTTAAAATATTACAAAATCTTAAAAGTTCAAATTGTGTTTTATTACTAATTTTTCTTTTTCCGAATGTCATTAAAGATACAAGTTTATTTTCATAAAAAAGTCCCATTCTAATAGAATCTACACACTTTCCTTGCAAATGATTTTTTTGTAAAAATTCACAAGAAAATTTAGGTTCAACTTCTTTTATTTCACAATCTCTTGCATTTATTTTATTATTTGTATAATTCAATTTATAATTTAACATAGATTTAATTATATCTTGTTTATTCATCCAATCATCTTCCCAGATATTAAATAATTCACAATTATTTTCTGTTGCCATTTTTTGTTTATTATAATGATATTTTTTATCTAATTGTATTTCTTCACTATGCCAATATAATCCATTAAATTCAATTAATAATTTTTTATCTTCAATAAAAATATCATATTCTTTTCCAGAAATGTAGTGTTTATGTTTTGTTGATGCATTTATAGTTTTTAAATAGTTATATAATTCTAATTCTGCTTCAGATGTATTTTTATTACAGGCAGGTGAATCACAAAATTTTGTATATTGCATTGTTGAATGATTAAAGTGTGTTTTATTTTCACAATTTAAACATTTAGGTTTTTCATTTAAATTATGTTTAAATAAATATATTTTTTCAGTTAATGATGTAGTTAATATATTTTTTGAAAAATAATTGATAATTGATAATTCTTTTGGATAATTTAAGACAAACCATTCATATTTAAATTTAAATCTATTTATTGTATAAAATTCATTAATTTTAATTTGAAAATATTTAATTTCTTCATTTGTTGGTATATAGGAATTAATAAATTCTTCATTACATTTTTTACATAAACATTTGTTTTCTTTATACAATTTAAAAAATGTGTTTGAATATATTTTAATTTCATTGTGTTTGCAATAATCATTTATAATAATATAATTTTTATTTTTATCATATCGTATATTTAATGGATAAAATTTATTTTTTAATATATTTTTAGATAAATGTTTTTGTTGTATTTTTTTACTAAATTCTATATCATTATGTTGGTGTTCACCTATACATTTGTTAGAGCAATATGATCTAAATCCTTTACTTATAGATTTTAATTTTACATTATTATTGCAATTAGGATTTTTACATTTTGGTATTTCTTTAATATCATTTAATAATATACATAGCTTTGTGCGATAATTATCTTTTATTGATTCATATATTTCTGGAAATCTTTTTTTGATAGTTCTTGAGTTTGATCTAATTTTAGAATATTTTCCATTAGGATAAATATATTTTTTTAATTCATTTAAATTTTGCATGATGTATTAAGTATTGTTTTTAAATTATATATTAAAAACAATAAAAAGTTTCATATATAAACATAAAAAAAAGAGGAATTTAGTTCCTCTTTTTTACTTATCTATTTTTAATTATTAGATAATTGCACCACTACTTGTTTTAATATATAGTGTAACGTATTGGGTTTCAGGATGAAATCCTGCGTCAACCAACGCGTACCGTGATTTGATGATAACCTTAGGAGCAGCTGTTCCTTCAGTAATAAGTTTAACACTTTCAGCCATAAGATATGGGCAGAATACAGTTCCTGGCTCATCTACAGCACCTTTACGTCCTACAAGTACTCTTGTATCAGTGTACTGCATGTTAGGATCTACATACAATGTCATACCAGCAATTGTTCCAAGTGGATACAATGAACCGTTTGATTGTGTGAATGTATTGGTGATAGGTGAGAACACGTACTGTGCGTTAGTTTGAAGAGCTGTAGCAAGTTTAAGGTTTGTTACGATAAAGTTTGCAGGACCTCTTCTTCCTCTTTGCATTACAACATTACCAGCTGCAACGATGATAGCCATAATTCTCTTAATAAGAGTATCTTGGTTTTCAAATGCTGTGGTTGCTGTAGGAACAATAGCAGCTCCCGGAAGAACCATAGTAGCAGTATTAACAACACCATCTAAAGGATATGCATAAGTAGGAGTTGTTGAATTTGTAGTTGCTGTAACATCAAGGTTAAGGTTAATACCTTCAACTGTGTTAGCACGAATGTGGTTCAACCAACCAAGACCAAATAGTCTTGAAAGGATGTGTTTGTTAATAGCTTGGCT
>Ga0315284_10006019_pt1 | contig 17261 bp, 17 predicted proteins | sample YL17G09_16_MG_FD_203696 | JGI IMG/M metagenome (GOLD analysis project Ga0315284, IMG submission 203696) | Sediment microbial communities from Yellowstone Lake, YNP, Wyoming, USA - YL17G09_16 | ecosystem: Environmental > Aquatic > Freshwater > Lake > Sediment | place: USA: Wyoming | collected...
TCTTGATTGTCAAACTGGTTGTCCGGTATCACGCACCAGCGCCCGACGGCGACTCGCCAGGTATAGACCACTTTCGGCTTGAACTCGAGCAGATTGAACTCGCGATTCAGCCCGTGGTCGTTGTGAAAGATTGCGTATACGCCATACTGACTGATCACGGGCGGGTTAAATTCTATCTGATAGCGATCCACGATGTACGCAGTGGTGCCATTCACTTGGCCCGTCCAGCCACAAGGCTTGGTGCCGTTCTCCAATTCCCCCACCGGCAGCCAAGCAAACGTGATGCTATCTATGCCAGACGCTCCACTATATTTGAGCGTGACCCCGTTGAGCGGCTGGAGGATGGGGGGCGCGGGATAGATCATGCCGGAGGGTTGCGGCGCGGGCGCGGCGAGGACGCGCACGACCGGTTTGGGCGTCACGGTGATTGAGACAGTGGCCGACATCGCCCCCGAGGAAGCCAGCGGAATGACGAGCGCTTGCCCGACCTCGATCAAGTCAGCATTCTGGATCGCATTGGCGGCGGCCAATACTTGGGCGGGCACCTGGTATTGTTTAGCGATAGAGTTGATCGTGTCGCCTGGACGCACGACGTAGGTGACCGGCGCGGGCGTGGCAGTCGCCGCAGGCATAAAGGTCGGCGTCGGCAAGGGCGTCCGTGTGGGGAACGGCGTGTAGGTAGGATTGGGCGTAAAAGTCGGCTGCGGCGTCCACGTGGGCGCTGGAGGTGGAGGCGGCGCGGTCGGCGCGGGCGTTGGGCTGGTCGCGCAGCCGGTCAAGAGCGATGCAAGAATCAATACAAAGATAAATCGCTTCACGAGCTTTCTCCTCAAATGTTTGGATTGACGGGGCGTAATTATGCCATTACTTGGGGGATAGTCAAGCCGAGGGTCGGTCATAGGACAAGGTGGCAGCTTGTCCTACGGGCGCGAAACCCAGGCCAGGTCGCGACCAAAGAGGGCAAAATAAAGCGTTCCCACCAGCCCACAGCCGGCCGCGACCATGAAATTGGTCTCGGGCGAGACCTGCCAAAGAAACGCCCCGCCAAATGCAGCGAGCGAAACGACGACATCGCGCAGCAAATAGTACACCCCGAACATGCTGGCCTTCATCTCGTCGGGGGCCAGGTCCATGATCAGCGCTTTGCGTGTCGGCTCGCCAAACTCTTTCATCCCGCGAATGATAAACGCCGCGATCAACAGCGGATAGGAGCGGGCCACCAGCAGGAACAGCGGAAAGACAGTAAAGTTGACAAAGGTCATGACGACAAATGGCTTTTTGGTGTTCTTGTCTGCCAGATAGGCCACCGGGATATAGATCAGCATGGCTGTGATCATCTCGACCGTCGTCAGCAGACCGAACTGGACAGAGCTGATCCCGACATTCTTCATCGCCCAGATAACGACAAAGGCGTAGGGAATCTGCTCACAGAAGCGGACCAGAATGTCCGAGACGAGCAAGTTGCGCAGGTCGGGCGACATGAAGTGGAGCACGGCGAGTGGATTGCGCTCGGCGGCGCGGTCGTCCCCTGGCACATTGTCATCGTCCGCTTGTTCTTGGGCAGCACCGACGAAACCATGCTCATCGTCGCCGGCAGCGAGAGCGCCGTCCAGGAGATGAACAGGATCGCGCCCAGGATCACCGCCTGCCAGGTCGGCACCAGGATGACGAGCGCGTAACCCGCCATGGCGACCAAGTTGAACACCAGCAGCGCCCGCTTGTAACCCAGCTTGTCGCTCAGATAGCCGCCGAGGAAAGAGTAGAGCGCGCTGAGCAGATTGTCCATCCCGTTCAGCAAGCCCACCGATAGAACGCCGCCGCCCAGCGCCAGCAGGTAGATGGGCAAGAAGCGCTCGGCCATCTTTTCGCCCATGCCCACCAGAATGACCATGGTGAGCAGGGCGACCATGTTCCGGCGCAGGCCGAGGAAATCAAGGATGCGTTGACGAATGTTCATTACGAAAAGCAGGTCGTGCTTGAAGGGTGACCTACTGGCCCTTTGCCATCTGGAGGCGACACCAAGCATACAGCGCATCGTACACTTGAAACTGGCGCGCCAGGTTTTCCTCGTCGTCGGGAAAGCGCAGGCTAAAGCCAGTGGCAATCGCTTCCAGCCCGCGCGCGATGGGGTCGGTATCCAGACCAGCCTCCACATCCGCCGCGTGGATGATTTTTGCCATCCGCGCCAGTGCCGCGTCCTTCAGCTCGTACTTGAGCACGATGGACTCGAACGAGCAGCGGTTTTCGTGGTGGCCCAGCTCGACGCCCGGCGCATCAAACGGAATCGCGCCGGTTTCGGCGGCGACTTTCACCTGGTTCTTGGGGACGAACAAGAACTCGGCTTCGTTGTCTATGAACCGCGTGATCAGCCACGGGCAAGCCACGCGGTCCACGTGAACGTGCGAACGGGTGACCCACTTCATCTTGAACTCCTTTTGAACGAATCTTACAGCGGCAGCATGGCAATGACGACGCCGATGTCGGTGACGGCCCAGGCCCACAAGGCCCGGTACATTCCCAATTGCTCGTAGCGGAGGTCGGCGCGTTTCCACCGCAGAACCCACGGCACGAGCACCAGCATCCACAGCGCCAGCGCCACCCCGATTATCAGCGAGCGGCTCTGCCAATAGTTTAGAGTCACTTCGCGAAAGAGGAAGAGAAAGCCCAATGCAATGCTCGCGATGGCAAACGTCAGCACGTTGCGCTTGCCCAGGACGGTCGCCAGCGTCCGGTCGCCGCGCCGGGTGTCCTCGCCCATCTGATAGATTTGCGTCAGTGGATAGAACCCGGCGAACAGGAAAAAGAACGCCGCCACGACGTTGAGGATGGGCGCGACCAGCGGGCGGCCCACAGCGGCCCACCCGGCGTAAAGCGTCATCGCCCCGTAGCCGATAGAGTTGATGAGCACGTCCAGCCCGGCGATGGCCTTGAAGCGCAGCGGCGGCACGGAATACAGCAGCGACAACGCGCAACACACCGAGTAGGCCACGATGAACTGCGCGCCGAGCCGCGTGGCGACGAGCCACCCGGCGGCCAGCATCGCGAGGGCAAATCCAACCAGATGGCGCGGCACGCGGGGCGGGTCGTCCAGGTAGCCGATATCGCCTTCGTCCCGGTCGAATGCGCTGTTGATCGCGAGTGTCCCGCCGTTGCCCAGCACGCCCCAGGCCAGCACGGCCAATCCCAGTTGTTGCAGCTTGTCGGCGGTCAGGTTCAGTCCGTTGGCGAGCCAAAAGCCGACCGACATGTGCGCGGTGACGATCAGCCAGGCGCGGGGGCGCAAGTGGAGGAGGTACGGCAGCCATCCGGATGGCAAGATTTTGGCCAAGATCGAGCGTGCTATCATGGTGGGTCTCCTGTGGTATGTGTGATGGTCTGCGTATGTAACCCCGGCAGTCGGCCAAGTTTCTGTGCTCGCACGTCAGCGCAGAATGAATCCATCCCGCAGCGGGTCGTCCGGGTCAATCAAAAACTCGTGGCGACCGACGATGTGGGCTGTGCCTTCCACCTCTGGGATGATGGCCGGATAGGGACCGAAGGTGGTCGTCTCCACGATACGCCCGGTAAAGCGCGTGCCGATGATGCTCTCGATGGTGATCGGCTGGCCGAGGCTCACCTCGCCTCGCGCGTGATGAATCGCCAGTCGCCCGCTGATGCCGGTGCCGGTCGGGCTGCGGTCCACTTGGCCTTCGGCAAAGATGCACACGTTGCGGCTGTGCGCGTCTTTGCCCGTCGGCGGTCCGATAAAGATCGTGCCGTAGAGAAACGACAAGTCCTCTTCGAAAGGATGCGGGATAGGGCGGCTCGCCATGATCGCGCGCTTGATCGCCATGCCCTTTTCGATGAGCGGGCGGAAATCTTTCGGCGTGCAGGTGAGGCCAACGTCTTGCGCTTGCACGTAAGCGTAAAACGCTCCGCCAAAGGCAATGTCGTAGCGCACCATGCCCAAGCCCGGCACGTCAACGGTTTCATCCAAGACTAGAACGAACGAGGGCACGTTGCGGAAATAGACGCTCTTGACTTGGCCCTCGCTCACCCGCGCGTGAGCAATGACCAGCCCGGCAGGAGTGTCAATCTTGATGGTGGTTTCAGGCGCGGTCATCGGCAACAGGCCCGTTTCGAGCGCCACCTTGGCGATGCCGATGATGCCGTGACCGCACATGGTGCTATAGCCTTCGTTGTGCATAAAGAGGATGCCAATGTCCGCGCCCGGCGTGACCGGCGGCGTAACGATACAGCCGTACATATCGGCGTGGCCGCGCGGCTCCCACATCAACGCTGTTCGCAGGTGATCCAGGCGCTCTTTGGCGTAGCGGCGGCGGGCCAGAATCGTTTCGCCCGGCAAGTCGGGATAGCCGCTGGTGATCACTCGAAACGGCTCGCCCCCGGTGTGCGCGTCAATGGTGGTGATTTTGAGCCAATGCTTGGGAGGTTCCCAGGTTTTCATTTGGCGCATTCCTCCTTAAACGCAAGACCCGAAGGGTTTGCAAACCCTTCGGGCCTTGTCTTACTTGCGCGTTGCCTCTATGCGCTTGTCAATCTCTGTAACTTTGGCTTGCTCTCTCAACCACCATTCAGGGTTGAGCTGCGCGTCAAGTTCTTGAACGGTCTTGCCCTGCTGCTCCACCCACGTATAGTATTTCAAATTGTGCCACTGGCGGCGCATTTCCTGCGTGCCCTCGTGAATCCAATCCGTCTTTTGGCCGTAGAAAATGCTCTTGAGCCGCGCCAGCGCCTCGGCCTTGTCCATCTTGCCATACGTCGCCGTCATGTCGGCCATCACGGAATGATAGCGGTCAATCGCGTCCGTGCAGATGGTGACGATCACGTCGTCTTTGCCGAACCCGTAAAACTTGGCCGTCTTGATCGCGCCGAGCACGTTGCACACGCCGCTGATGCCAAAGATGGTCGAAAGTTTTTTCGCTCGAGCTTTCGGCACGCCGACCTCGGCGAGCAGTTGCATCCCCGCCTCTTCGGTGAGCAGTTGCAAGCCCTTTTTGCACTCAATGTCGTCCAGGCACATGATGGCGTCCATGTTCATCACGTTGTGAATCCACGTCACGTGCTTGTCGCCAATGCCCTGGATGTCGTGCCCGCCATAGCCGTTCCAGTAGAGCGTCGGGCACTGGATCGGCTCGAGGCCGACGATCTTGTGATCCGGCCAGACCTGCTTGAGCCGGTCGCCCGCGGCAATCGTCCCCGCGCTGCCCATCGCGGAGCAGTAGGCGGCAACGCGGCCATTGCCCACGCCCTGCGCTTTGAGCACATCCGCCAGTTCCACGATGGTGTTGCCGGTGACGTGATAATGGAAGCGATAGTTGCCCATCACTTCGAACTGATTCAGGATGCGCGTGTTGGGATCGCGGCGCAGCTCCCACGTCTTGTCATAGATCTCCTTGACGTTCGACTCGCAGCCCGGCGTCTTGATGACCGTCGCGCCGTAGGACTCGATGCGCTCAAAGCGTTCCTTGCTCATCTCAGCCGGCAGCACGACGATGGACTGAAAGCCCATTCGGCAGCCCACCCACGCGCCGCCGATGCCATAGTTGCCGGTCGAAGGCCACACGAGCGTATGGACGCGCGGATTGACCAGCCCTTCGGTTTCCATGTCCACCAGGACGCTATAGGCTGCGCCAACCTTGTGCGAGCCGCTCGGAAAATCTTTGGCGTACAGCACCACAATCGGCGCTTGCACGCCGGTCAGCGCCTCCGGCAGCACCTCGTAATAAATATGATTATTGCCGTCGCGCCAGGTGATGTTGAACAGGTTGATCGGATCGAGCGGATCCTTGACCATCATCTCTAGCGCCTTTTGGCGCGTCTTGGCCTCGATTTTGTTGGGATGCAGCATCTCTTCAAAGGTTGGGCCAACAATCAAATCACTTGCCATTGTAAAACTCCTTGCCACTTGCGCCCTGCAATTTTCGTCTAGAAATTCCCTGCCAGGTAAACGAACGCTCGCCAGGTGCGATAGACCGCTGCCATGTCTTCGCCTGTCCACTCGACAGAGCGCGCGCCAGTGCGCCTGGCGCCCGGCATCAGCTCGGCCCGCTCGGCCTGGATGCTGCGCAAAAACTCGATGCCCAGCGTGATAGGTGGCTTGACGACGAGCGGCGCGCGCTTGCGCCCCAGCGCCTTTTGCGCGGCCTGCTTGATGACGGGCGCGGTCCTGGCGGGCGGCAAACAATCCGCCGCGCAGCGGGCCACGGCCATCTTGACCGTCACCGTTTCCACATCGCCCAATACATCGCGCGCTTCCGCCGTCGCCAGTTGGTCGCCTGTGACGAGCACGACCGGCGCGTTGAAATGCCCGGCCAGCGCCGCGTTGAGCCGGATCTCGCCCATCGGCTGGCCGTTCAACGTCGCGTGATAGATGGTCGAAGAAGACCAGGTGTGGTCGTGAATGGCCGGAGCCGATCCCGCACGCGCGTGATAGCCGACAAAGAACACGGCGTCCACGTCCGGGCCGATGCCCTCCATCATCGAGAACGGCTTGGGCGAGCCGCTGATGAGCCGCGCCGCCGGATTCAGCTCCTCGATGAGAATATTGTCCATGCTCCCGTGCGCGTCGTTCACGACGATTTCCGTCGCGCCGCCGGCCAGCGCGCCTTCGACGGCGGCGTTCGCGTCAGCCGTCATCAGCTTGCGGAAGCGTTGATACTCGGCGGTGGTGTGATCGGTGTGGCTTTGGCTCACCACGCCGGTAATGCCTTCCATGTCTACAGAGACAAGAACCTTCATTGTCAACCTCAATCAGGCTAGTCTGCCAATCCCTCGACGGATTCACCCTTGACGACTTTGACGCCGCCGCCCGGCGCCGGCTGATGAATCTCTGGCGCGTGGACGAATTGCGCCACCAGGTCAGTTGTCCCGCCGACGGCCAACTGCTCGAACAGGAACGTGAACTGCTTTTCCAGGCTTGCTCCAATCGCATCCCGCGCTTTTTGCGGCAGCGTCCAAAAATGTTCTTTGAACGGGCCGATGGCCTTTTTGCGCGCCTTGTAAAAGAACTGGGCGTCGGTGTCGCTGGGTTTGCGCTCACTAGCGGCGTTGACGCGCAGCCATTCGTGCATCTCCTGGCGCAGCGGCTCGGGCGTTGCCTCGTGCTCCATTACGAGCGTCTGGAACGCCGTCGCCAGATGCACCTCGCACGCGTCCGCTTCGACAAACTTGCTGAACGCGGCTTCCGGCAGCGTGCTCGCGCCGTGCTGAACCGCGCCGCCCATCCCGTACTCTTTGCGCGCCATCGCGCTGAGCTTTTTGAGCGTGTCAAAGTCAATTGCCACGTTGGCGAGCGTTCCATCCGGCAAGATCACACCGCCGTGGCTGGTGCCGGTCTGGATGCTGATCTTGCTGATGCCGGCCACGTCACCCTTGCTCTGATTGTAGCCGCGCATGAAAGCGTGCAAGTCTTCAGGCGTGCTGTTCTTGCCGCCCACCTCGCCGATCTCGCCGCCGACGGAAATCGTGACACCTTGCGGCTCGCACTCGCGGATGAACTGCGTGAATTGGGCGCACAGCTCAAAGTTGAGCCGCTGCTGCTCTTCCAGCGTCGGCTTGGAAAGATCCACCAGTGTCGAGGTGTCAATGTCAATGTTATAAAAGCCTGCGGCGATGGCTTCAACGATCAAAGCGTAGATCGCCTTCATCTCGGCTGCGGGATCGGCAGTGTACTTTTTGGCAGCCGCCTGAAAGTGATCGCCCTGAATGAACACCGGGCCGCGATAGCTTTCTTTGATGGCCGCAGCCAGCACCGACGAAGCGTACTCGGCTGGCCGTTGGTCGGTGTAGCTCATCTCGCTGCGCGCGATCTCGAAAATGAGCGCACCAGCGTTCAGCTTGCGAGCGGCGCGAAACACCGCCCGCGCGGCATCGAACGACATCATCCGCAGATTGATCGCCGGGACGGTGAACTGGCAGCCGCAGCGGCCTTCCCCGCGCGCCATGTAAAGCTCGTGGATCGAGGCCGGGCGGATGCCTAACGCTTGGGCGATTTCCCAGATCAGCCAGCGAGCGGCCGCTTTGGATTCGGCGTCGCTAAAGACAGCTTCGTAAGCCAAGCCGTTCATCCGGTCAGGCAATCGCTCTTCGTCTTTCACGACCACGCGGTCGTCCTGCACCGCCACAGTTCCGGCCAATGATTCCACTAACCGATCAAGAGCACTCGTCGTCATGGGTTCTGGCTCCTTTCTAATCGCAGATGTGATTCTTTTGCCCGTAGTATAACAGAAATCGCGGATTTGGGGAACGGGCGGACGTGGCGGTTGTCAGACTGGGGACAGGTAGGGCCTCTTGACACCGTTGGCAAAAAGTGCTACACTAGTAGTTAGTCGCCTAACGTCGGGCGTGTGTGGACTGACTACGAGGAGGCTTGAGATGAGCAGTTTGGTGGAGCGGCTGGTTGCGGCGGGGTTCACCGAGTACGAGGCCAAGGTGTACGTGACGTTGCAGCGATGCAGCCCGGCCACGGGCTATCAGATCGCCAAAGAGTCCGGCGTGCCCCGCTCGACGATTTACGAGGTGCTGGGCAAGCTGATCGCGCGCGGCGCGGCGGTCACCCAATCGTACGGCGACATGGTGCGCTATGCGCCGGTGCCGCCAGATCGGCTGCTGGACCGGATGCGCCACGAGTTCGAGGACACGCTCGACGATCTGGCCGAGGGACTCAAGCGCGTCGTCACGACGCCCAGCGCGCCGGGCCAAACCTGGAACGTCACGGGCCACGAAAACATTTTGTCCCACGCGCGCCAGATGATCGAGCGGGCGCAAAAACAAGTGGCCGTGGTGGTGGGCGACGACGACCAGTTGGATGAGCTGTTGCTCTGGCTGCAACAGGCCCACGCGCGCAAGGTCAAGCTGGCGGTAGTCTCGCCGGTACCCTACGATGCCGGCAACGTGCCCGTGATCGTTCATCCGCAAGGGCCGCAATTGCGCCAGACATTGGGCCACGGCCTGACGCTGGTGGTGGATGGGCGCGAGGTGCTGATCGGCGAAATGGATCGCAGCGAAAGCGCCGTGTGGACGACGAACTCGTACGCGGTGGCGTGGACGCTGTGGTGCCTGCGGCAAGAGACGGCGGAGAGCGCCTCGCCGCGCCGGAAGCGCCAAGCGTCAAACGTCAAACGCCAATCCTAGAGCGCCTTTGGGCACAGTATTAAAGAGTCAAAATGTTGACGCAAATTTTCAGAAATCTATTCAGGCGCAAGACGCGCACGCTCTTGACGGTGTTGGGCATTGCCGTGGGCGTGGCGATGATCGTGGCGCTGGGCGCGATAGGCGAAGGGATGCGCACCGGCTACGTCTCCATGTTCTCCGGCAGCGGCGCCGACCTGATCATGATGCAGAAAGGCTCTTACGACATCACGTTGAGCGGCGTGGACGAAGACGTGGTGAGCCAGGCGGCGGCGATGCCGGAAGTGCGCTCCGCTAACGGCCTGGTGGTGGGCAACGTCACCGCGCCCGGCTCGCCCTACTTTTACGTGTTCGGTTACGATCCGAATGGATTCGCCATCCAGCGCTTCAAGCTGGTCGAGGGAGCTGCGTTGGGGGCGGGGCGGCACGCCTCGCCGGGCAGCCGCGAGATCCTGTTGGGCAAGCAGGCTGCCGAGGCACTAAAGTTCAAGATCGGCGATGTGCTCCGGCTGCCGGGCGGCTCGTTCCGGGTGGTGGGCATTTACGCCACCGGCAGCGGCTTTGAGGATGCCGCTTCGGTCGTGTCGCTGGCCGACGCGCAGCAATTGCTTCAAAAGCATCGCCAGGTCGGCGCGGTGCAAATCAAGCTCAAGGATCCGAGACAGATCGAGCCGGTGCGCGCCAAGCTGGAGCGGCTGTATCCCAGGCTGACCGTGTCGCAATCATCGCAGGCGGCCAATCAGCAGCAAATGGTCGCCTACATGGAGGGTTTTGCGTGGGGCATCGCGCTGCTGGCGGTCATCATCGGCGGCGTGGGGATGATGAACACGGTGATGATGAGCGCGTTCGAGCGCACGCGCGAGATCGGCACGCTGCGCGCGTTGGGATGGAGCCGGGCGCGCGTGCTGAGCATGGTGTTGGGCGAAAGCGTGGGGCTGGGAGTGATCGGCGGGCTGTTGGGCTGCGCCGCAGGCGCGGCGCTGATCATCCCGATGAGCCAGAGCTCGGCGCTTTCTTATTTGCAGGGCAAGCTCACCTTGCCCCTGTTGATCCAGGGCATGATGACGGCCGTCGTGCTGGGCGGCGTGGGCGGCCTCTATCCGGCGTGGTGGGCTTCCAAGCTGTTGCCTGTCGAGGCGCTGAGGTACGAAGGCGGCGCTGGCGCAGGCGCCAAATCTCGGATGTCCAATGTCAGATTTCAAATTGGGAACTTTAAATCCGAGACTCTACGGTCATTGTGGCGGCGTCGCGGACGCACGGTGTTGACGGTCGTCGGAATCAGTATCGGCCTGATGGCAGTCGTGGCGCTCTCTGGCATAACGGACGGGATGGTCCGCGAGATCGGCAAGATGTTTAGCGGCGGCGATATAGACTTGGTGGTTCGCCAGGCGGGGGCGTCTGACCTGGCGTATAGCGCGATCAACGAGCGCGTGGGCAAGCAGATTGCTGTCATTCCGGGCGTGGACAGCGTGTCCGGCATGGTCGTCAGCGCGGTGACGATGGAAGGCGATGTGCCATTTCTCATCGTCATGGGCTACGATCCCCAGGAGCGGGCCATCCGGCGCTTCAAGATTGTGGAAGGGCGCGGGCTGGCCGGCAGCCGCGAGATGATCCTGGGCCGGCCGGCAACCGAGGTGCTCAAAGTGCGCGTGGGCGACATGCTGCGGCTGGGCGAGATCGGCTTTCGGGTGGTGGGTCTCTTTGAGACGGGCGTCTCGTGGGAAGAAAGCAGCGCCATCGTCTCTATGCGCGATGGGCAGGCGATCCTGGGCAAGCCGCGCCAGGTGTCCCTGTATGGCGTCAAAGTCAAGGACCCGCAACAGATCGAAGCGGTCCGCGCCCAAATTCAAACGGCCGTCCCCGAGGTGGTCGCCGTGCTTTCTAGCGAGACGTCCGAGGTCATGCCAGAGATGCAGAATACATACGTCCTGGTGTGGGCCATCAGCGCGCTGGCGATCATTGTGGGCGGCATTGGCATGATGAACACGATGATCATGAGCGTGTTCGAGCGCACGCGCGAGATCGGCACACTGCGCGCGCTGGGCTGGCGGCGACGCCGCGTGCTGACCATCGTGCTCAAAGAATCGTTGGCGCTCGGCGTGATCGGAGCCGTGACGGGCGTTGTGCTGGCGATGATGTTGAGCTTTGCGATGCAGCAAATTCCCATGTGGGGGCCTTACCTGGTGGTCATTCTCACGCCTGGCTTGTTGATGCAGACGCTTATCATCGCGCTGGTGCTGGGCGCGGTCGGCGGTTTGTATCCGGCCTGGCGCGCGGCGAACCTCAGCCCGGTGGAGGCGTTACGGTACGAGTAACAAGACGCAGGATGCAAGAGGTAAGAATGTACCCCGCGTCATGCTGTGGCTAAAGTGTGGTTAAGCGTCATGCGGTTATGAACGGCAAGGTAGAAAAGTATGACCCTGGATACTGTGGAACAGTGTGTGCGTTGGATCGGCGCGGCAGATATGCTGGTCACCCTGGCCATCGTGCTGTTCGGGCTGGCGCGCAGCCTCACCCGCCCGCGCGGGCGAGCGATCGGCCGGGCAAACCAGATGCTGCGCGCCCCGACCTATGTCATCATCAGCATCGGCTACTTTGGCCTGTGGTACATCCTGTGGCGACCGGTTCCGCTGGCGCTCCCGATTCCGGCTCGTGTCGCAGCCCTGATCCTGGGCGCGCTGCTCCTCTTCTCCGGCCTGGCGCTGGTGCTGTGGGGCCGGCTGACCCTGGGCCAGATGTACAACGTCTCCAGCGCCTTCGGCGCGCAGCTCTACGCCGATCACCGGTTGATCACACACGGCCCCTTCGCCTTGGTGCGGCATCCCATGTACGTGGGAGTCATCATGGCCTCGTTCGGCGGCCTGCTGCTCTACCGAACCTGGGCACTCGTCTTTGCAGCGACGACCTTCCTGGGCCTCACCATCCGCGCCCGCCGCGAGGAGCAGGCACTGGCTGCCGAGTTTGGCGTGCAGTGGCAGGCGTATTGCCAACAAGTGCCAGCCTGGATACCTCGTCTCCAGCGGCGGTCGAGAGACTCGGCTCGCGATCATTAGATGGGACGTGAAAGGAGGTTTCATTATGGGCATCCTTCGCGCTTTCATAGAAAGCCACGCGCATCCTGGTGGCTTTGTGGGCATGCTCGCGGCTCTCCACATGACCCACGACAACCGCGATGCAAACTACTGGACTGTAAGCTTGCTGGACATCAATCCAACCGATCACGTCCTTGAGGTTGGCTTTGGCCCTGGCTTGGCTATTCAAAAGGTCGCGGCAATTGTCTCCAAAGGGGTAACTGCTCAGCCTGGATTGACAAATCCAGGCTGGAGGTTGCCTGGCACGCTGCCGGATTTGTCAATCCGGCAGGAGCGGCTGAGTAGTTACCCAAAGGGCTTATAACCGGGGTGGAGTCGCCGGAAACTATGCTCAAGCTTGCACAGAAGCGTAACGCCGCAGGTATCGCTGCAGGCCGCGTTGAGTTGAAGAAGGGTGATATTTCTTCTTTGCCCTACCCAAGCGACAGTTTTGACAAGGTCTTGGCGGTCAATGTCATCTACTTTCTGGCCGAGCCTGTTGCCAACCTGCAGCAAGTCTACCGCGTGACGAAACCTAGTGGACGAGTAGCCTTTTTTCTCGAAGCCAAGGAAAAACTGGCCAAGATGGGAGCCTGGCTCGACGGTGTATACACACTCTACACTGCTGAACAAGTCGTCCAATTTCTGAGCCAAGCAGGATTCACCCGCGCCTGGTTCGAGACCAGAGTCTTTAACTATGGCGCAGGTATTTGTGTTCTCGCCGAGAAATAAACAGGAGGAGGACAAACATGTCCGAGACTACTAACCAAAACCCGAGCGGCGTGGCTGAAACGTTGCTGCTCCCGCTCTATATTCGGGCCATGGAATCACAGCGCCCGGATGCCCTGCTCAAAGACGAGAAAGCCGTGGCATTGGTCAGGCAGATGAACTATGATTCCTCGTGGATCACGCAGATGAAGGTTGATGAGGAGGATAAGGTCGCGCTTGTCCTGCGTAACCGAGAGTTCGACCGCTACGCGCAGGATTTTCTGGCCCGCTGCCCGGAAGCGGTCGTCGTCCACATCGGATGCGGCCTCGATTCGCGCTTTGAGCGCGTGGATAATGGTCAGGTCGAGTGGTATGACCTCGATCTGCCCGAAGTCATCGAGCTGCGCCGAAAGCTCATCGGCGGCGAAGGGGCGCGCTATCATCTCCTGAGCTGCTCGGTGCTCGACAGTGCATGGCTAGACACGGTGAGTGTCCATCGCCAGCGCCCTTTTCTCTTTCTGGCCGAGGGTGTTTTGATGTACTTGGCAGAAGCACAGGTCAAGTCGTTAGTGCTGACGCTGCGCGGCCATTTTCAGGGCGCGGAACTGGTCTGCGATGCATTTTCGCCGTTGCTCGTCTGGGCGAACAACCTCAGAATCGCCCGCACCAAAATGGGTGCACGTTATCACTGGGCCTTGAAACGCGGCCAAGACCTCGAAAGGTGGGGCGATGGCATCTGCCTGCTGGATGAGTGGTTTCCCTTTGACCGCCCAGAGCCGCGCCTGGCTCATGTTCAATGGGTGCGCTATATTCCACCGTTGGCCAGAGTCATGGGCATTTTCCACTACCGACTTGCGAGATAAAAAGGCTATTGGAAGCGTTGCGGTATGAGTGATCAGTGGTCAGTGATCAGTGAACAGGGGAAGAGGAATGCGATGAAACAGACAATGATGCTCATGGTGGTGCTGGGGTTGCTCTTGGTCGGCTGCGGCGGGTCGCCGGCCCAGGTTGCTCCGACGGCGCAAGCGACAGTGATTCCGGCGGTCGTCTCGGCTTCGGGCAAGGCGCTGCCGGCGCAGTGGGCGAATCTGGCGTTCGCGTCTGGCGGGCACGTTGCCGAGGTCAAAGTGCAGGCAGGCGATCAAGTGAAAGCTGGGCAGGCGCTCGCGCAGTTGGACGACACCGACGCCAAAATCGCGCTGGCGCAAGCCAACGCCGCGCTCAAGATGGCGCAGGCGCAACTGGCGCAGCTCAAAGCGGGCGCGCGACCGGAAGAGATCGCGCAGCAACAACAAGCGGTGCAAGCCGCGCAAGCCGCGCTCTTGGGCGCGACGGCCCGGCTGGATCAGTTGCAGCGGGACGCGCGTCCGGCCGAGCTGGCCGAGGCGGAATCGGCTCTGCGTCTGGCGGAGGCAGAATGGAGAATTGTGTTTGATGAGTATGACGCAGTATCGAGTGGGCGCAGCTTTTGCAGGGAGAATTTTTTCCGCTGCGGCGGACTGGGCGAACTTGAAGAGCGGTTGCGTTACCAGTACCAGGCGGCCTCACAAGCCAAAGCCGCGGCCCGAGCGCGGTTGGATCAACTCAAGGCCGGCGCGACAGGCACCGAGTTGCGTTCAGCACGCGCAGCGGTCGCAGCGGCGCAGGCCGAGCGCGACGCCGCGCAAGCGCGTCTGGAGCAGATGATGGCCGGGCCAACCGCCGAGCAAATCGCCGTGTCGGAGGCGAACGTGGCGCAATTGCAGGCCGCCGCCGAGTTGGCGCAAGCCGCGTTGGACAAGACGCAGCTCACAGCGCCATTTGCGGGAACGGTGGGCAACGTGTATGCGCGCGCGGGTGAGATGCTCGCGCCGGGGCAGACCGCATTGGCCTTGGGCGACCTGACTCTCTTGCGCGTGGAGACGACCGACTTGAGCGAAGTGGATGTGGCGCGCGTCGCGGTCGGGCAGCCGGTCAACGTGACGTTTGATGCGATCAAAGGCAGGACGCTCAAGGGCCGCGTGACGCACATCGCGCCGATGTCGAGCGCGGGGCAGGCGGGGGTGAACTATACCGTCATCGTCGAGCTGGATCAGCTCGACCCGGCGCTCAAATGGGGCATGACGGCGTTCACGGATATTCAGGTCAAATGACGAAGGACGGAAAGTTCTACTATGGGTCGTTCGTCTTTCGTCCTTTGTCGGCAATGAGGTGCGCGATGAAAAACATGATTCTTTTTCTGGTTCTAGTTCTTCTGGTGACGAGTTGTGGTGGGACACAGGCCAGGCCCAGTCCGACGCCGCAAGCAGAGTTGATTCCGGCGGTGGTGTCGGCATCGGGCAAGGTGCTGCCGGCGCGGTGGGCGAATCTGTCGTTCCGAGTGAGTGGGCGCGTGGTGGAGGTGCCAGTCCAGGCGGGCGACAAGGTAAAAGCTGGGCAAGTGGTGGCTCGACTCGACGATGGGGACGCCCGACTTGCTTTGGCGCAAGCGAATGCCGCGCTCAAGATGGCCCAGGCGCAACTGGCGCAGCTCAAGGCGGGCGCGCGAGTGGAAGAAATCACGCAGCAACAGCAGGCCGTGCAGGCGGCGCAAGCGGCGCTCTCAGGCGCATCGGCGCGGTTGGAGCAATTGCAGAGGGGACCGCGACAGGCCGAGCTGGCCGCGGCGGAATCGGGGCTGCGCCAGGCGGAGGCGGAATGGAAAGTGCAGGCCGACAATTACAAAGCCAATCTCCGCGAAGGGAACCTGGGGCTGACGGAGGAGCATTTGCGGTATCGCTTGCAGGCGGCGGAAGAGGCCGTGAAGGCGGCGCGCGCGCGATGGGAACAGCTCAAAGTGGGCGCGACGGAGGCCGAGTTGCGCGCGGCGCGGGCGGAGGTGCTGGCCGCGCAAGCTCAAGTGGATTCGGCGCAGGCGCGATTGAATCAGATGCTGGCTGGGCCGACGGCGGAAGAGAGGGCCGTGTCGGAGGCGAATGCGGCGCAGATGCAAGCGGCGGCCGAGCTGGCGCAAGCCGCGTTGGACAAGACGCAGCTCAAGGCGCCGTTCGCGGGGACGGTGGGCAACGTGTACGCGCGCGAGGGCGAGATGTTGGCGACGGGGCAGACCGTGATCGCCGTGGGCGACCTGGCGAGCTTGCGTGTCGAGACGACGGATTTGAGCGAAGTGGACGTGGCGCGCGTCACGGTGGGGCAGGCGGTGAATGTCACCTTTGACGGATTGCCGAGCAAGACGCTCAAGGGTCGCGTGACGCGCATCTCGCCCATGTCAGGCGGCGGGCAGGGCGGTGTGAACTATGCCGTCGTGGTCGAGCTGGCGCAGCTCGACACGGCGCTGCGTTGGGGCATGACGGCGTTCACGGACATTGCGGTGAAATGACGAACGACGAAGGACCAATGGCGTGCTTTGGGGTTGTCCTTCGTCTTGGGTCTTTCCTGTTGTGGCGGTGAGGTGAATGATGGATGGCAAGGTGGTAGTTCAAGTCCAGGAGTTGCTCAAGGTGTATGGCGACGGGCACCAGATTCACGCGCTGGATCGCGTGAGCTTTTCCGTGCGGGCGGGCGAGTTCGTGTCGGTGATGGGGCCGAGCGGCTGCGGCAAGTCCACGCTGCTCAACATGCTGGGCGCGCTGGACCGGCCGACGAGCGGGCAGGTGATCATCAACGGGCAGGACATGGGCACATTGCGCGACGTGGACTCGTTCCGCGCCAGGACGGTGGGGTTCGTGTTCCAGTTGCACAATCTCATCCCCACGCTGTCGTCGGTCGAAAACGTCGAGGTGCCGATGCAGGGGCAAGGGCTGGGCGCGGCGCAGCGGCGGGCGCGCGCGGAAGAGCTGCTGGCGTTGGTGGGAATGCGGGATCGGGGGCATCACCTGCCGGGACAGCTTTCGGGCGGGCAGCGGCAAAAGGTGGCCATCGCGCGCGCGCTGGCGAACCAACCGGCGATCTTGTTGGCGGACGAGCCGACGGGCAACCTGGACAGTCAAAGTGGCGACGAAGTGATGGGACTGTTGGAAGACCTGCACAGCCAGCACGGCATGACGATCTTTGTCGTGACGCACGACATGAGCATCGCGCGGCGGACGCATCGGGTGCTGGTGATGAAGGACGGGCGCATCGAGCGGGAGGACATGATCGGCCAGCCGTTCGAAGAGGACCTCAAGGCGTTCAAGCATTCCGGGCTGGGGCGGGCGTTGCTCGCCGCGAATGCCGAGGCGGCGGATTCTGTGAACGACTTGTTCGCTCCCGGCGATCGAGAGGCGCTGCAGCGAATCTTGTCACTTGTCCCTGGCTGATCTCGCAGAGTTAGGCAATGTCAGCTCTTTGGATATTGCCCATCCGTCTTGGCGGCCATGATAAAGTCGTTCC
>Ga0315284_10006020_pt1 | contig 17261 bp, 23 predicted proteins | sample YL17G09_16_MG_FD_203696 | JGI IMG/M metagenome (GOLD analysis project Ga0315284, IMG submission 203696) | Sediment microbial communities from Yellowstone Lake, YNP, Wyoming, USA - YL17G09_16 | ecosystem: Environmental > Aquatic > Freshwater > Lake > Sediment | place: USA: Wyoming | collected...
AAGATCGCTTACAAGTTGAGGGAAAATAGCTCTGTCGCCATTCCAACCCCAAAGCTTGGTGTCTTCTTTTGGTTGAAATCCTGTAAAGGGATCTTCAAGACCAAGCTTGGAAAGCAGTTCTTGTTTCTTCATGTGGATTAGTTCAGTTTGATCTGAACGTTGATTTGCTCTGGCTCTGTGGGTTCATCTTCGGCAATGGTGCTTGTCTCGTGAGCGTGCTTCTCTTCAGCTTCAGCGTACATCTTGGCAACCATCTCGTTCCAACCTGTGCAGTAACCTTCTGAAAGCAATAACGTGCCAGCGTGCTCGGGACTCTCTTCAATCTCCATAGCACGGAGATTGTCTACGATGTGTGTTCTGGTGAGAAGAGACAGTTGAAGAACTTCTCTGATTTGACCGATGATTTGATCTGATAGCTTGAATGTTTTACGTTCCGTCATAATTCCTCTTGTTGCTTCCTTATGATGACTTGGGTGGATTCTGTTGTTCAAAGAGCTTTTGTAAGTTTTCCAAAACTTCTTTTTGTTCTTGGGTTATAGTCGTTGGAATGTCAACTTCAACCACATAGTAGAGATCACCTCTTCGTAGGTCTCTCATGTTCTTGGGAAGGCCTTGTTCAGCAATCCTGATCTTCTGTCCAGGACGAGTGCCCTTTTGAATCTTGATCTTTTCCTTCTTACCATCTATGAGCTCAATATCACAGATTCCGCCCAAAATAGCTTGAGGATACGTGATGTAAAGGTGACTGTAGAGATCTCCCTGCATCGTCATGTCATATCTTGGATCAGCATCTTGGAGAACTTCTATGTTCAGAGTCTTCTTGATGCCGTTTGGCAAGGTAACATTCGTTTGAATGAGAATCCCGCCTCTCAATCCCGGTGGAATCTTTACTGGAACCTTGAACTTGTGATGATGCTTTGTGATAACACCATCTTTGAACTGTTCTTCTACTATTTGAACATCAAGTTCTTCGGTTTTTCCATGAAGGATATCCTTGAGTTGAAGAATCACTCTTCCATGAACCTCTAGATGTTCCTGCATAGGTCTGCCAAAGCCGTGCATGGGACCATTGCCCATACTCATACGCGTGAAGACTTCACGTATAACTTCTTCTCTAGCCATGTGCATCGCAGCTTCATAGCTGGCTTGTTCTTGCTGTTGAGGATGCTTGCCTTGAAGACGTAGGTCATAGTCCTGACGTTTAGCAGGATCGTCTAATTTCTCATATGCATCATTGGCTAACTTGAACTTGGCTTCAGATTCAGGGTTGTTTGGATTGCGATCCGGATGAGTTTCAAAAGCAATCTTTCTGTAAGCCTTCTTGATATCATCATCCGAAGCTGTAGGTTCAACCCCAAGTATTTCATATGCTGTAGGCATTAACTACTTTCTTTCATCAATGGCATTAAAGTTACGAAAGAATTTCTTGCCACCCTTGTCAAAGGCATAGTGCTTGATTTTGAGATTCTCACGTTTGTCCTTGCTGTGTAGATGTTCTACAAGGGTATTATAGATTTGTTTACCATATCCCTTGCGTCTGTGCTCAATATCAACGTAAATGGATACCGACAGACAGTTGTCTTTCTTGGTTTGATAGTGCAAGACACACCAACCCACAGGGATATTGCCAAGAAAACCAACTGCTACAAAGCCCTTGATGTCATCTAGTTTAACTCCATAGGTTCCCATGAAGTGTCTGGAATCAACCCAGTGGAGAATAGCTGTCATGTGACTGTTGTCACTGAGAGTTAGCTTCTCAACACCATAAGCATCATAAGCGGTAAACTTGTCAAGAGACTTAGTCTTAACAACGAGCTTACGCTCTCTTCGTGCCGTTTTTAGTGGAACTGGTTGTTCTGCGTTCAACAAGGTGATCTCTTTGATCCGCTGTATCTTCGTAACGGTTGTTTTTGTTTTCTTCATTGGAATGTTTACATATAGGAGGAAAAACCGATGAATCTATTGCCTCCGAGCAACAGAAGTTTGGGAATTCATTTGTAATGTTGGGAGAATTACAGATAATCTTTGGCGTTAGGTCAATTGGTTCCTGAATTGGTAACATCGTAGGAACAGGAATGATGATTGTTGGATTAGACCAGGGAGTGTTTGGATTAATCGTAGGACCGATTGGACCATATGGACCGAATGACTGTTGAATGTTAATAACTGTTGGTGGTTGCTTTTCTTTCTCCGCTTCAACCCTTCTCAGTCCAAGAATAGCGTATCCGGCAATATCCTGATATGGTGATTCACCAAAAGCATCTTTGTTTGTAGCAATTCGCTTCATCTTGTCAAAAATACGAGCCATGCAGAGCATGTCGTTCATCTGCTCTGGTTGAACTCCATTTGGGTACAGGAGTTTGAGAAAGTCTCCAGCGTCGTCAAAAGAATTGCCATAAGCAGCATTCTTTTCTTCCAAAAGCTTTCCGATTCGTTCCCCTAGTTCAATAAAAGTTGGCATTGTGTTTCTACCTCTGGTAGAGTTTAGACCATAGACATTTGGTTGTTAACGCAATACCCTGACCCCTATTTAATGGAAGGATTATCAATGACAGAAAACCCAAGTGTTTTGAAAGCAGAAAACCCAAGTGTTTTGAAAGTGCTTGACGAGGTAACTCAAGAAGTAGTTTCAAACTTCATGCTCAAGGAAAGTCGGTTGCTCAAGGAAGCAACCATGTCACAGGATTCCTATCAAGCACACTTGGACAGAGGAGCCACTGACTATTCTAGTGGATTGGTAAAACTACTCTCGGACGCAAACAAGCCCATTGCTGTTGAAAGTGTTACGATTGAAGTTGTCATTCAACAACAGAAGCCGGCAAAGCGTGGAGAGGCAACGTCTCCACCTCCAACAACCTTTTCAAAACTCAAAATCGTTCCGCTCAATGCCTATGTGTATCTAACACCAAACCAACCAAACATTCATGCTGCAATCGGCAATGCAGCTAAATCTGGTTATGTTCCAACACTGTTTCATCCAAAGGAAATGCCTGCTGGAAGACTCTACATTGATGTCAAGAGAACTGGAAACAACGTTCTCAACAAACTCATCAAGAATCCACCTGTTGCTACTGATCCAAGAACAGACAAAATCATTGCTGTCAATGCCTTTGTGTCTGTTGGGAGTATGTCAAAGACGGGGCAGTTCAGAGACAACAAAGAAGCTCTCAACGCTGGTGACATCTATGAGCTCATTTTCACCATGTGTGTTTCAGAATACCTTCTAGAAGGTCGTGTTGACAAAGATACTGTGTTGGCAATGAAGGACTACATCATTGCTAGCAATGGTAAGATATCAGGGACCAAGACAACACTTGGATATACTGCAACCAACGTTGGCGGTATAATGCATCGTACGTTCAACAGGTCTCCAAACACAGATCTCAAGGCTCTCAGCCCACAAGACCAGGGAGACCAGATTCACTTCTTTGCTACTATTGGCAAGCTCAAGAACGAGAAGTTGATCAACAGTTTCGTTGCAGACCCTGGCTTTGATACCAACCCTATGGTTCTGAACCAAATTGCTAACACGATGACAATCATAGCTCGTGTTCCAAAGTTTGCTAATGCCTTCAAGACCCTAACAGCCTTGATGAGTAACAACACAGTTGACAAGGTTGACGTTGTTGTTACCAATTCAGCAGCTGAATCCGAACAAGCTATGAAGCTTGACGTAAAGGTGGCTATTGACTTCAAGGATGGCAGAAGACATGATATTGACTTCTCCCTCAAGGACGACTCTTCTCAGCTAGAAAGCGCTTCTCCACAGAAGATCAACGCTAAGCTCAATCTCTTGTTTGGTTTAGGTCTTGATGCAGCTATTGCCAAGGCAGGCACCGACATTGCATCCAGTTTGAACTTGTTCATGAAGAGAGTGATTCCAAGTCTCAAGAACAAGACGTTCACCAGCCCTGTAGTTATTGACCCATTCTTGATCATGGTGTTTCGCTTTGTTGAGCAAGACGACATTCCGACACTGTTGAAAGCTAGCGCCCAGAAGATCATGAATCCTGGTTGGTTTGAGTATATTCGTAAGAATGTCAAGAAGTTGAAGTTTGAATATGACGGAGGTAACAACCTTGTCGCATACGTTGAAGCCGATCCCAAGAGCAGTCTTCCAAAGGGTTTTCAACCCTTGGTCAAGTTTAGGTATCGTAACGATGCTGGTGCCAAGAGACTGTCAATTGACTTAGATGCTGGTTCCATTCTCTATACGCCAAACTCATGGACAGAAGAAGAAGAGATAAGTCACTCCTTTGAGAAGTACAGTCGTATCATTGGAATGATCTCAGAAACAGATCTCAAGGAGTATATCAATGGAGAACTTGATGTCTTCAAGAGATCAGTTGCATATATGAAGTCAACAGCTAAACCAACCAAGAAAGTTCTTGACCCTTTGACTTCAGAGCGCTTCAAGACCCATAACAAGTTCTTCTTCAGACTTAGCAAGGCAATTCTTAGACTACGCTCAGAGTTTGAGCATTCTATTGCCGACTTGACCAAGGAAGTGTCACAGCCACTTCTTGATGAACTCTTGAAGAATCTCAACAACCTTGAGACCAAGATCAATGCCACAATCAATCCTCAACTGTTTGCTGATCTAGAGAAGAAACAGATGGTAAAGACCAGTCTTGGACCTATAACTGATATTATTGATGGAATTGACGTTGCACCGGTTACAGCACTACTTGGTCAGATTGTGAAGTTCCTAGGAACCAAGAAGACTATCGTCATGACAATGGCAAAGACCCTCTTAGCATCTTTCACCAGTATTCAAAACCAACTTGACAAACTCAAGGCTGGTGAGAACAAGGTAGCGGGTCATCCCTAGTAATTCGTTATAATCAGCTCAGAGGTTTTCTTGTTTTTTGAATTCATGTTGTAGGTCACAGGTACCTCAACGATACGAGCAAACCCCTTAAACAAATCACGAATTTCTTGACTGTCGTTATAGGTGATGAGCCACTTGTGTTCGCACCTTTCACAGTCCTGTGCAAACTTTACATGGTCAAACGTTTTGTGAGTATTCCCCTTGTGTCCATAGAGGTTACTAGAGTCTATGTCATAGGGCGGATCTAAGAAGATGAAGACATCTTTTCCTGGATGCATACTTGGAGCTTCCAACAAGACGTTGTAGTCAAAGTTGGTTACATCACATCCAAGCATGTAATTAGAACACCTCAAGATCATGTCAATGTGGGTGTCATTGAATCTTCCATCATACGATGCTTGAGAGAATCCTCCACTGAATCCTAGTCCACTGAAACTAAGGCGGTTGACAATGAAGAATGCAGCTGCTAAGTCATCTTCGTGTTGTTCCTTGGGACAGTCACGATAGAAGTCCTTCATCCCCTGAAAGAGCTTGGCGCCATTGGGTTGATCCGTACGGAATGCCTTGATATAACCAATAACTTCTTGTGGATTCAGAGACACCTGTTTCCAGAAGTTAGCTACGGGTTCAAACAGGTCATTCAACCAGAATGTCCGTCCCTTTCCAAGCTTTCGCAGGTGAAAGAACACGGAAGCCCCACCAACAAATGGCTCACGATACTCCCAGAAGTCTTCTTTTGGAAGGTGCTCGGCTATTTGCTTGACGAGGCGTTGTTTTCCACCAGGATAGCGAAGTGGGCTTGTGACGGATCTCATTTAGTTACTTGACTGGCTCTTCAACAACAGGGACAGCTACGTCATAGGTGTGAAACGAGTGTGTCTCAAAGTCTTCGGTAGCTCCAAGTGTCCATCTGCCAGAGCTCTGGAAATCCGGGAAGAAGGTGTCGCTCTCAAACTCACCCTTGACCATTGTCAGGTGAAGCGTGGTTGCAAGAGGCAGAGCTGCAAGATAGACTTGCCCGCCGCCAATTACCATGATCTCTTCTGGCATTGAGAATTTCTGGATCATAGCCTTTGCGAAGTGGATAGCAAACTCCAGACTGTCAACGACAATCAACTTGTCTCCCGATGGCTCCATTGTTGTGGAGATAACAATCTTGACACGATCTGGAAGTACTTCCTTCTCAGGTGGAGTCATTGCTCGGATGGATTCAAAGGTCTTCCTTCCCATAACAACAACCTTGCCTGTGGTAAGAGCCTTGAACCTCTTTAGGTCTCCAGGAGCCTTCCAACCCGGAAGCTTGTTGTCCTTGCCGATACCCCTTTTTTCATCCATTGCTGCAATTAACGATAATTTCATTTGTTTCCTGTTTGTAACGATCCGTTGATCAGTCCCTTGTCACCCGGAATGGCATGTTTCTTCTTGAGTTCATCAAGATCACGCTGTTCCTTTTCAGCTTCTTTCTCTGCCCACCAAGCTTGTCCGCTGGACATTACTTTGCTCCAAACTGTCGCTTGAAATACTCTTTGAACAACAACAGTTGATTCCAGTGATTGGGAACAATCTGCGGATTGCGTCTCTCGGTGTTCCAGTATCCTAAGCCACAAACGTTTCCAACAAAGGAAACAACAGCTCCAGAACGACACATTCCATGACGACAGTTCACAAGCAACATGATCTTGTCTGGTGACTGTTGAGCTCTCTCAATGAAGTCCAGAACTTGACCAGCCATAGCTTCGGTCATGTAGTGACTGTCAACTGGTGGAACAAACTTAGGGTCCATTGGTTCAATATCTGAGAAAACAAGAGTCAGAACTCTGTCACCGTCATTGAAAATCTTTGGAAGATCGTGATCTGTGATACTGATGATCCACACAGCTTCGTGAGGTTGAACCTCTCCACCGTGTTGAGTTTGAAGTTGAACCGGTTGACCTAAAGCAAATTGCTTCATGTTGTCATATGAAATTGCTCTCGCATCTACAATTGGCATTAAAATGCTGCTTTCCAAACTCCTTCAGAGAGTTTAATGGCTTCCTTCTTTAGAAAGCCTCTTCCAAGACAAACATAGCACTCAAAGAACTCGTCCCAACCGACTTGTTCCTGTCCTCTACCATCACACTTTGGACACTGAAAGGGATATCCCTGTTCTGCCATGTGCGCTGCCCGAGCACAATTCTGTGAGGTTGATTCGTTGTGCCAGATCTTGTCGCCATCAACAAAGGCGCCACCAAACACAATCGGCTCTTTACAGTGATCGCACTTTAGGTTAAGCATGTTCCATCTCTTTTACGCAGTACTTACACAGCTCAGTATAATATGGGTCCATGTCGGTTACCAGAGTCTCTTCATGACACTCTGCGCATTCTTTGTATTCAAACTTGACGGGGTGTTCAACGATTGACATTTGATTCCTCTTAGAGAAGTTGTCCACAAACTGGAACTGTGTCAGCTCTTGGAGTGCTACAATGTGCTTGTAAAGTAGCTGGAACATACGAGGCATGACCGAAGTTGTAGCCTCCAGCAGCTCCAGGAGTTGAAACTAAAGCTACGGGAGCGCATGAACCCTCGCAGTATGATCTTGAAACCGTGTATGCCATTCCATCTTCATGTAGGGCAGAACATCCAAAACGAATGTCACAAACCCCAAGATGAGGGGATTCGCCAGTGCAACCATTATAGCCAACTCTCAAACCCTCTCTGATAGCTGTCTGAACTCTTCCAGAACAGTCAGCTTCTAGATCAGCGTTAGTTGGAGGATGACCAAGAGATGGCAAACAAACAATTGCGTTCCTGTAACCGAAGTCACAGAACTGGTCCGGAGTTGTTCCTGTCCCTGTTCCAATCGTTCCACACCCATTGATACAGTTCAAGGGAACTTGGATTCTACAGGTGCAGAGATAAGCATTGTCAGTGGTTGACACAGCTGCGTCAGAGGGTTGAATTCTGGGTCCGGTATCTGCATCACCGGCATCTGAACCATTAGAGATGCTGGGCCATCCATGTTGTTCAGGAGCACAAGCAGCTAGAGCTAACAGTAAAAAGAGACATGTCTTTGAGTTCATAATTCATGATGACAGTCATGAATTCCGATATAAAGACTATTCTTTCTTTTGCTTCCTTGTGTGCTATAAGCACCATGCACACAGGCACAACAACAATCATAGTAAACACGCACACGCACATTGAAAGAAACATTTGATTACCAACCTTTGTAACAAGCAGAATATCTACCGCGCAGAATAGGCAAGAATGGAATGTCTTCTTGCTTTACTAAACCTGTGAGTCCATCTAGGTGTCCTTTTACCCAAGCATCTACAACAGCGAGAACGCCAGAAGCTGTTGAAATCTGTATTGCTGTACCAGTGTCACCACGTTCAATGACCTTACTGTAGACACTTTCTTGTAGGCGTCCATCTGCAACTCCCGTGACCTTGATCAAGATGAATACTCGGTCTAGATCCGTGATTGGAACATTCTTGTTGAACAGGTCAACGTAAGTCTGGAAGTTCTCTTTGAGTCCCAAGTCATCCTTAAGGAACTTCATGTGATTCCAGTGTCCAGGATATCTCAAGGTCTTGTAGGTAACAGATTCACACTTACCTGTCCACGTTTCAGCCAAACTACCAATACCACCACTAGTGTTAGCGGCTTCAAGTTGAACTCCATTGATTACAACGTTCTCTAGATCTTCCAGAGGAGACACCAGAGTAAGCTTACCACCAACAACAGCTTTACAGGGGTGGATATACTCGTTTATGAGCCCTTCTGTGTTCCAGGTAAGATTATAACCCATTCGGTTGTTTGGAGACTTGGGAAGAGCTCCAACCCTGATAGCAATACTCTTGACTTCCTGGAACTTCTGGGTCATGTAACTGGCAATGATACTAACCATACCAGGAGCTAGACCACACTGAGACACCATCGGAGCCTTGGCATGTAGGTTGTTGATATACTGAGCTACTTCATTACTCTCTGTAAGATCAAAGTAAGCTGTGTTGTGGTTGTAGCAAGCAAAGGCAATGGGACGATTCAAGAAGAATGGCGTAGCAGCAATGATAGCGTCATTTGCTTTAGCAATCGTATCTAGAACTCCTGGATCTGACAAGTCATGACCGGTTGTTAGGTCAAAAGCTGTAACAGCTAATCTCTCGTCACCGAGAAGACTATACTGTATATGCTTACCAATATGTCCAAGACCCAATATAGCTACATTCTTAATCATTATCTGTCTCCAGTTTTACACTTCTTACAGAACCATATCTCATGACTGTCACTACGATGACCATCCCAATCACGTTCAACACGACACTCCCAATCATGCTCACAAAAAGCCTGTTGTTCAAGCTTCTGGTAAGCAACCATGAGCTTCACGAGCTCTTTCTGGAGATACGTGTTGGTCGCGTTGGTATCAGGTTTAGGTGAGTGAAAATACGCCATTATACTGCTACATCTCCCTTGATTGAGGGATGCGACTGATATCCCTCAATACGAATATCTTCAAACTTGAAACTATCAATGTCTTTCACCTCTGGATTTAGCCAGAGCTTGGGAAGACTCATTGGTTCTCTGGAAAGCTGTAGGTCAACTTGCTCCATGTGATTCTCGTAGATGTGAAGATCACCGAAGGTGTGAATGAACTCTCCAATCTCTAGACCAGTAACATGGGCTACCATGTGAGTAAGCAGAGCATAGCTGGCAATGTTGAAGGGCACTCCAAGAAATACGTCGGCGCTACGTTGGTAAAGCTGACAGTTCAGTCTTGATCCCTTATGAGATACACGAAACTGAAACAGTGTGTGACACGGAGGCAAAGCTACTTGATCACATGTTGCCGGATTCCAGCCTGTGACAATCAACCTACGACAGCTTGGGTTGGTCTTGATGCGTTCAATAGCTCTACCAATTTGGTCAATGCTTTGATTTCTATGACGTATAGCCCAGCTAGAAAACGAACCGACTCCAAATTCATCCGGGGATTCCGCAACAGCAGCTCTAAACTCTCCATACAAGTTTTCCTCAGACTTAGGAGCTTCCCACCTACGCCACAAAGCGCCATAGACAGGTCCAAGCTCTCCAACTGGTCTACCGAACTTAGCTGTCTGTTCAGCTGTTGCCCAATCATCCCAGATCTTCACTCCATTATCTTGGAGATACTTGACGTTGGTATCACCCTTCAAGAACCACAAGAGTTCATGGGTAATTCCCTTGGTGAACATCTTCTTGGTAGTTAAGAGAGGAAATCCTTCTCTGAGGTTGTAACGGTTCTGGTAACCAAAGACACTATAGTAGCCTTCCTTGGTTCTGCCATTTGAGATAAGTTCTCCGTTCTCCTTGATGTGACGGAGCATTTCAAGATACTGTTTCACAGTTACTTCTTTGCTTGCTGCGGAAAAGCTTTTGGTTTGAATTCTGGAACAACAAAGACTTCCTCTGCGGTTGTGTCCTCAGTTGTGAGCCACTTGCCTGGATTCATGTAGGCATCATCAGGATTACAGCCATGAATCTCTGCTAGGACAAGGGCAATCTTTTCCATGTCCTGTTGATTGATAAACATCTTGGTCACGCGTTAGTCTCCATCTGTGTGTTTGCTGGTTAGGAACTCTAGTTCTTCTACTTCATCTTCAATTAGCACATACTTGCGAACGGTGCCATTAAGCTTAACAACCTGTAACTCAAAATACATGAACCCATCAAGTTCACTCACTGCATTTACAGCTGTTACTTGTCCCTGTAGGAGTCTTGTCTTGAAGTCTTCGGCATCAAATCTAGATGACGCATATGCAGCGGGATCAAGGAAACCTAGTTTACCCAGGTCTCTAAACTTGATACTTATCATATCTCCGGGATGTAATATAGCCAACTTGTCATCTAGGGTCATTTCATCTTCATCATGAAACCAACTCTTGACACGAGACCATATGTGTTCAAACAGTGCCATGCATTGTTACATGATAGTCTGTAGGAATATGGTTATTTACTGATTACTTACGATCCTTCAATTTAGGATTTGTTATAGAGATTCCCATTGAAGGTGGATCGTGGAGAGTGTAAGCTTTCTTGTCAAGATTCTTCTTAACCTTTTGGAGAATGGCCATCTCTCTTTTTCTCTGTGGGTCATCCTTCTGGAGATAGGTCTGACCATACGGTGATCTTGTAGACGGAGCCTTTGTTTGACCCTGTTGGTCTAAGACGTTTTCATTTGTTTCTTCGGTTGAATTTCCGTGTCTTGTAGCATATATGAACTTTTCTGTGGCACGCTTACCAATATTTCCAAGATCACTCTTTGATTTTAAGTGATTGTCAATCAATTTAGAAAAATCCAGTGGTTGTTTGATAGTGTAACTGTTATTCAAGTATGGATCTTTTTCAGCTTTCCACGGTACTCCACAATCAATAGGTAATTTCTTTATTACAAGTTCATTTTTCCTGTTTTCAAAGTAATATTTCCAAACGTTTCTAGCTGACGGCGAAACACTACTACGATCAGGGATAACAGCTTCGGGATAAACATATGACATAGCGATATCATACATTAATGGACCATATCCGTGATCTGCTACCGATGCTGTTATCATATGTCCACAACCTTCATAATTCCATATGTCAATGTGCGCCAAAATAGAATTGGTGGCTGGATTATAGAGTACTAACTTAGTTGTCTTGCTTTTTTTCACCCAAAGCGCTAGTTTTTGTTTAATTGCTTGTGTAAATGGAATAGCCTCTTCATCCAAGTTATCACTTACTGTTCTACCTCTACGTTTAACATCTCCAGCTAGAGCATTCACTAGTTCTGGATTGAGATGTGCAGGTGGGTAGTTGTAGTGACTGTCAACACCCATCATACCTTGAATGATATTGGGATCTCCACCAAAGGCAGGATATTCCTTTGGAGCATTCATGTCGTCCTCTGCGGGTTCAACATCTCTTGGACCCTTGAAGAGATTTGACTCTTTCTTCACACTCTTCTTGATTGGCTTGTCACCTGACCAGAGCTTCTTGTGAGCTGCTGTCATGTCCATACCAAGAGCAGAACCACCCGTGCCAGAAACTTGTCCAGAGGATTGTAAAGAACCACCGCCCATTGACAGAGCCATAGCTTCTTCAAGTTCTTTTTCAACTAGTTGTTCAATGAAGAGATGTAGAGGAGATTTCACACTGTTAAGTATTAGTGACGAGTGTGTTGTGTTGGAGTTGGGAACAAAGACAAGACACGAACAATTGGAACAAACAGTCCAAAGTTTGGCTGTCTGTAGGCAATGGAGTTGGTTACTCCTACCACGAGACCCTGATTGTTGATAAGCGGCCCACCAGATGATCCAAAGTATACCGGTGCTGTTGCCATGATGAAGGTATGCCCTTCAATGTCTTCAAGCTGAGCCACAATGCCCTCAGAAAGCATCCATCTAAGGCTTCCGGGCTGAGATACACTGTATACGCGTTCGCCAATACGTGGAAGACCTGTGCTCATTGTAAGCCAGTTCTCCGACTCTTCTGGGGCTCTCATGATTGCTACGTCATGTTCTTCATCAAAACGAGTAACGACACCTAGATGTCTTGTAAGAGATGCACTAGTGTGAACCGTTTGGTTAGACCACTCGGTCCAGTCTCTGTAGGTGACGTATTCAACTTCCTGTCCAACACTAGCTGGAAGATCTTCTAGTCCCAAGCTTGGTTCGCCTGTAGCTGAGATTGTGATCGCAATTCTGTGTCCAACAATGCAGTGATGAGCTGTTGCTATCTGTGTTGGTGACACAAAGAATCCAGTGCAGCCAATGTGTGGATCTCCACTAAGAGGATCAATAACCATGATGGCTACAACAGAGTTCATCATGTGTCTTACATGGACTTGACTACTGTCGTATCGGGCAGGTTCAACTTGGCTTGTTGAGAAGCAGTTACTACAAGCTATCCCTGTGAAAACTAACATCAAAAAGGCAAGAAGCTTGGTAAAACTCTTCATACATTCACCCACACCCTTAAATTTAACTATGGGTGCTAGTGAATAGATTATAGGGAATTCTAACGAGGCTTGGCTTCTACCAGTGAATGACGAGAAATACAGCTGTCCCAGGTGTCTTTTCGCATGTAGAGATACTTTCCGTTCCACATTACCTGAACACAGAAGCTTATAGGTGTGAAGATCTCACCTTCTGGATAGGGAGATACCGTTCTAAGCTTGTGATGGACGTGATCAATTGAGTGAAACTCAAGATCATAACGTGACTGGTATAGTTTACCAACGTAGGACATTTCTACATCTGTTCAACTTCTTGGATCGTTCCTTCAAGGCTGAGAGGGTGAGTAAGAGGCTTCCAGTCAACGAGAGCGTTGCTCATAACCGGCTTAGCTCCCTTTGCTCTGTTGACAGCAACAGTGATGTGAGGAACGGCATTCGTTGATGGAATATCTGACTTCACACCAACTGCCATTACCTTGTCATCCATAGCAAATGTGACTGCTTCAAGTTTTACTGTACGACCAATCAGTTCACGTGGACCCTTGAACGGTCCCATGTTGATGGTCATGTGATGAACTACACGTTCCCAACCTTCTGGAATGGATAGAGTTGACAAGAGTAGGTTCTTGCTCTGGTTAGAGAGAATGATTCCTGTGTATGACACTTTCTTCTTTGTTTCTTCGTTCAAAGCCAAGCTCAAGTCCACCATCTGAGAGACATATGTCTCCAAGAGATTCTTGGACTTGAGCTTTTGAAGCTGAGCGATGGTGTTTGCGGCTGTGGTATGAAGCACAGCAACTCCACCAGCTTCTTCCCATGGAACTGTATTCTTGCTTCGGTCGTCAATCAAGATCTTGACGGTATTTGGTTCTGCCTTTGCATACTCAAATTTCTTGTCATCACAGATAACGTTACCCGTGAAATCAGGAATGTGAAGCTTAACCCACTCCCTCTTTTCCTGACAACACCCTTCAACAGCCTCTAGCTTACCAGAGATTGGTGCCGTGAGAATAGAAGGGTTTGGATCAATCGTTCTCACGAATGACAGGAGCTCCTGCATGTCACTCATTGGCTTGAGATCAATGTAGTATCCAGGGGCACCATATACCTGAACTCTAGCACCCTTTGCAGTGCTGTAGAGTTTCTTGTAAGCCTTCGCTTCGGGTTGCCCTTCAAGGGGCGTACCCTTGAGAGACCGGACGAAACGATTGAGCATTTGATCCTTCTCAATCGTTCCGTGATTCTTGTGTTCAAAGTGTTCAATCTCACCTGGAAGCTTCTCACGAAGGCGTTCCTCTGCTCTTGCGAGTTCAGCATGAACACGATTCAACAGTGGAGTTGTCTTCCTTGCCAGACCTTCATCAAAGTCAACAAGAACTCCATCCATGTCAAGATATACTTTTATTTTCTTCGTCATTAGGGCAACAATCTCTTGAATATTTCTGTTTCTCTGCGCTGTTGCTCGGCTCCAAGTTCTTTTCCTTGAAGTCCAGCTTGTTGGAGTTCTTCTCCTGTTACGGAGAGCTCGTATGTGTTGAAAGCTGAGACAAGACCTAGCTCTGGCTTTCCTGCAACCTTGGCAAACTCAACCAAGTCCTTTGGAGACAGATGAGCATTCTTTTCAAGCTTCTTGAGCTTGAACGCGTTCTCGGCTCCTAGGCTTTGTAGTGTAACCAAGAAGGTTACTTGTGCTACTTCCACCGCAGAGTACTTGAGCTTGTTAAGTTTACCTACAAGCTCACGAGGGTCATTGTCTTTCAGCAAGAGAGCCAACTGAACTGGGATGTTCTTAGTATTGACATAGTTTGTGTTTACCTTAAGACCAGGGAATACCTGTCCCCAGAGATTGTACTCACCAACCATGTTCAAGAAGTATGTGACATCCTTTGCACCAGAGATTCCCTTGAGAAACTCATCACGGATTCTCTCTCCAGAAACTCCGGTTAGTTCATTGTCTGTCTTGATCGCTCTGTCTGTTGCAGGGTCAAGACGAGAACCCAGACGTGCAGCAAAACGAAGAGCGCGAAGGATACGAAGACGATCTTCGTCAAAACGTTCAGTAGGATTACCCACTGTACGAACCACCCCTTGCTCCAAGTCTTGTATGCCACCAATGTAATCTACTACTTCCTGCTTTTCAATGTCGTAGAACAACGCATTGATAGTTAGGTCTCTGCGTTGAACGTCTTGGTCAATGCTTGTGAACGCTACAGCATCCGGTCTACGACCCTTGCCGATGTCAGCTCGGAACGTAGCAATTTCGTATTCGTTCTTCTCGGGCGTTACAACCTTGATCACTCCGAAAGACTTCCCAATTTCCAGAATTCTATACTCAGGGAAAGGTTGGAGAAGTTGGATAATCTGGTCTGGCGTTGCATCCGTGGCAACGTCGTAGTCCTTGGGTTGTTTCCCAAGCAAAGCGTCACGAACTGAACCACCAACAAGAAAGAGCTGCCTGCCAGCTTTTTTGAAGATGTCCGAGATGCGCATCAAGTCATCGGGAAGCGGAATAACAAGATGTTTACGAATCTCTTCGTTCACAATTTGCTGAATCAGTGCTTCAAGGAGCTGTTTCTGTTGTTTCATGTGTCAACTTCTCTGCCAATAACTGTATAATACCATTTCTCAGATTGGTTTTGAACTTATTTCTTTGTTGATGGAACTGGTGACTTTTTTGGATTCCGCGTCTTTGCAACTGGTTCTGGAATACCTGCCGCAGCTCTATCTGCTCGACGTTTCTCTGTACCTCTAGCAACAACACCTCTAATAACATCTGCACGGCGGTCTTTTAGGTAAGCGCCCGCTGAGATTGGATCAAGCTTGGAAACAACCGCGCCGAGGTTACTGGTATCAACTTCCATATCTTTCCAAAACTCTGCATAACGGGCAACCATCTGTTTGATAGCCGAGATGTAGTTAGAAGCATCTGCTGACTCACCTTCCCAGGTCTTCTTGATTCCTGTCCAAAGTGCAGCCTGCATCACATGTGGAGACACCCCTGCTTCAGCAGCAAGGTTCGAAACGGCATTGGCTACATTAGCGTACGCAACTTCACTTCCAAAGAGTTTTCCGATCATTGCCTTACCTTTTGCTCCAGTACCTTTTCCGGTGCTTTCAGGATAGAAGATTCGAAACATCCAAGTATCAACGACAACGTTGAAAGGGTTTTCCTTTGTGGAGGCGAAATCTGGATCAACGAGTGTAAGTGCATAGTTTGCAATCTTGAGCCTCTGAATAAGAGGACTCCTGCGTTCGAAAGAAACATCACTTGGTCTTACGGACGCGGCGATCATGTTTCTGACCATGTCTTTGGTTAGTTGCCCATTGAGGTAGAGTTTCATGAATCTCTTGATATTGCCAAACTTGGAACCGATATTTGTGATCTTCACAGACTTTGGGTCTTTGAAGATATTCAATTGACTGTATTCTGGATGGTCAAGCAGATTTTTTGCTCCAACGTTCACCGTTGGGTCATTAATCATCTTTCGAAGCAATGCTCCATTCTCTCTAACGTCTTTCTTGATCGAATTGAAGATAACTCCTGCTTCGATGAAGTTTGTGTAGATCTCATTCTGAACACTTGTTGCTGCAAGAAGCAATGCAAAGAGAACTCTGTCTTCTTCAGAAGCAAATCCTGCATTGATGGAGTTGTGGGCATCATGGTACCAGCTGGCACCAATCTGACCTACAGCAAAGAACTGCTTGGCTGCTTCAATGGAAGCCGGACTAATTTCCACGCTCATTTTTGTGGAGCGGGGTTTTGGTTCTTTCTTATTTGGATCAAACGTTACTTTTTTCCCATAAGTAAGTTCGGGTCCTTCTCTGTCGTCAGGAGACGCGGAAAGGGCATCTTCCTCAAGTGCTCCTTCTTCAGACTTTATCACCGTGTCTGGATTGATTCCAAGAGAACTCAAAACTCCCGACAACTTTGATGCCTGCGCGTTTGACACAGAAATGCGGACCATTTTACCGTGTTCCGGTGGCCGTTGTTGTTGAATCTGTTCGAGAACGATGTATTTTATGAGTTTTTCTAGAAGGGTATGTCGCATAAGCTTAATTAGCTATCCGCACTTACTTGAACCGCAGTCCAGGCAACTTACACAACCCGACTGGTAGCTTAGATGCGTGGAGTTACAGTCCGGACACTTCTTCTGTGTTGTAGCTGTTCCATCCTTGATGTAGTTCTTCAACACTCTGGCAGTTACCTTGCTGAAACTGAACAGATCACTGTCTTTCTCGCTGCCCTTCATCAATTGCTCAACAACGAACTGAACAGGGACTCCATGTCTCAGTGAAAGACTTAGTGTTCTGGTAAAGGCACTGTGAACAGGATTCTCAAAAACGTTACCAAGATTCCGGATGACAGTTTCATCTTCTGGATCGCCAGCAAAGTCATAGTGAAGATCGTATCTTGCTGGATTGATCTCGCCATTATTCTTGACAATCTTGCCTGACTTCACACGTCTTGGAATG
>Ga0315284_10006021_pt1 | contig 17259 bp, 23 predicted proteins | sample YL17G09_16_MG_FD_203696 | JGI IMG/M metagenome (GOLD analysis project Ga0315284, IMG submission 203696) | Sediment microbial communities from Yellowstone Lake, YNP, Wyoming, USA - YL17G09_16 | ecosystem: Environmental > Aquatic > Freshwater > Lake > Sediment | place: USA: Wyoming | collected...
TCTGCAAAATATCCAAAATAGACAAAAACTGAATAATGAATTATTTCATGTATTGCTGAATAAATATAACCTGCAATTATAATATATAGTAATAATTTCCACTTATTTTTAATCCATTTTAAAAAAACGTTGCTTTCAAATTCTTTTTTTACATGTTTTTTAAATTTGATTTTTTTACTCATTTTATTCATTCCTCTTACTCAAACTCAACCTCCAGTTCCTATCAACTTTTGCAAAACCGAAAGGTTTATATTATGTAACACATTAAGTATATCATAGGGGAACAGGTCCTGACGAATCCCGTGCTCGCTTTGCGATGATGCGGTTAGTAGGATTGACGGACCTACTTACTCTATTCATTTTGCCTAGTCCTCTTTAAATTTAATAATGTATCAATTATTAAACTCATTTCATACTCTATAGAATTTTTCTTTAATTGGCCTTCTTTCACAATCTTAAACCTTTTTCCATCAATTAAAAAAGCAATTTTCATAAAACCCTTATATTGCCTATCATCTACAGACATAAAAAATTTTGAATCTGGATTTTTTCTGCAAAACTCAAAAATCTCAGAACAAATCTCAATATTCTGTCTTAATTCTGCTACCTTATATTTTGAAACAATTTCAAGTATTTTGTCTTTTTCAAATACCTTCTTTATTGAATTTAAATATTGTACTTTGTTTCTTAAACCCTTGTAGTGTTTTAATTTAGAAATCTTGGGCAAAAGTTCTTTTATTTTTTCTTTATTTATTATGAGATATCCAATTAAATTTTCAGAATAATCCATAAAAACATAATAATCAAATTCATCTTTGTGCATTTAAATTCCTCCAAGAAAAAGTGAATCTAATCATTTTTTTACATTAAACCTATAAATCTCTTATTTTTAGTTTTATCGGTTTGATAACTCTTTTTTCCTCCCCCTTCCTCTTGCTCAAACTTATTCTCAAATCCAACCATCATCACTGCCTAACCCAATTCTCTATAATCTTATACTTAATCTTAAAATCACTGAAAATCTTCTTAACCCTGAGAATTTCTTGAGGTGGGGAAAGGATGACATTTGAACCCAGTTTCAAACCATTAATCTTTTTTAAAAACCCCTCTTGCTTATATTCTTTTCTGCCTCTTTTCAGGCTATATCCAAACATCTTTCTTATAAACTTCATTTTTTCTTTTCTTTGCAGATTGCTTAAAGAATAATAAAACAAGTAATTATGATTTGAATTCTTAGGCATAAGTTTACACTCTCCATAAAGAAGAATTCCGGAGCTTGCTATTTCATCCCTTAGATTTTTCCAAATTTCATCTTCTAAAGAGCCGACAATAAAACTTATAGGAAACTTAACCTTTTTCAATTCCCATGTTTTTTCCGCCTTAATTTCAAAACTCTTTAGTATGATTTTAAGTTCCTTCTCTATTTCTTCATTTTTCTCCTTTATATTAAAAAACAAGTCAATATCACTTTTTTTATTAAAACTTTTTTTTGCAACAGAACCAAAAAGTATAATCTCACTTATTTTCTCAGAAATCTCATTTTCAAAAACCATGGACAAGAAATCATAAATATATGCAAGTTCCCTCATTTTTGCTCCATCTCCAATTCTATCAAACTTTTTAATTCAAATAGATTTTTTACAGTAGATTTCACAATATCTGCTTCTTTTTCTTTCCCATAGCATAACTTGTTTCTGTAACTTTCCTGGTTCACAAGCAGATTAATAATCTTATTCTTGCTTGGAAAATCAATATTAAAAGCATTTTCTGCCATTTTCAAAGAGGCAAAATGCCTATGATTTATATTTAAACCAGGCTCGATAAGATTTTTTTCATGAAGAAAAACTGCAAGAAGATTAACTGCAGCTTCAGAAGCAGCAAACCCTATAATCTTCTGCCTCTCAACCAGCAAATTAGCTTTAATTTTTTCGTTTATATCATCTAAAAATTCTTTCACTATTTTTTTATGCTCTTCTATTGTAGTCATAATTTGTTAAAGATAAACCCATTTAAATACTTTTCTGTGATTAATCACATATTTTATGTTACCCGTAACTTAAATAGAACTTACAAATCACACATTTTATGTTATACGTAACATAAAAGTTTCTTTCATTTAATGATACTCTCTTCATCATTCCTCCCCCTTCCTCTCCAATCCTTTTTAACCCTTCCACAACACCCTCGCTTCAATTCGCTACGCTTAAATATCCTTAATTCTTATAATCTCTATAAAAAAGAGCGCAAAAAATGATTAAAGCAATCCTGTTTGACTTAGATAATACTTTGACTGATTTTATGAAAATGAAAAGGGCATGCATTGAGGCATCAATAAATGCAATGATATCTGCCGGTCTAAAGATAAAAAAAGAAAAGGCAAGAAAAATTCTTTTTGAAATTTATGGTAAACATGGAATTGAATATGGATTAGTATTTCAGGAATTTATGAAAAAAACTGGAGGGAAAGTAGATTATAAAGTTCTGGTCCATGGAATAAATGCTTATAGAAAAATGGCTAAGCATTATATTGTACCATATCCTCATGTCATTCAAACTTTGAAGATATTAAAAAAACACTATAAACTAGCAATTATAAGCGATGCTCCAAGAATAAAAGCATGGGAAAGACTTGTAGCAATGGGAATAGATAAATATTTTGGTGTTGTTATAACTGCTGCTGATGTCAGAAAACAAAAGACTACTACAGTACCATTTAACGCAGCATTGAAATCATTAAAAATCAAACCAGAAGAGGCTATTATGGTAGGAGATAGGCCTGAAAGAGACATAAAAACTGCCAAAAAGTTAGGAATAAAAACAATTTTTGCAAGATATGGTGATCCTTCTGTGAAAGATTCTGGGGCAGATTATGAAATAAATAGTTTTGATGAAATCTCAGATATATTAAAACGAAATTATTAAAATTTTTAAAGAGATAAATTAACAATCCTGGATTTTAAGAACATAAATCTATATTATGTCTTAATGTATCAAATTTTCGTTTTTTTCTAAATGCCTTTTGATATCTAGTCTCCTGTCCTGAATTGCCCTTTGATTCAGTATAATCTATAGTTTTCCTACCTGTACTTAAATTTATTTTTGTTCTCTTAATATCTGGTCCTTTTTTCGTATGTTCAATATAACCTGGATTATCTGTTGAAGCTTGAATATCATCCAAAGTTAATGCTTCTCCAATGTTTCCAACAACCTTTGTTGTTCTGGCCTTCATTCTCCTTAATTGCTTTTTTGAATCATTAATTATATCTGAATCTGAATATACCATTTTCCCTCTTTTTTATATATCTCTTAATAAATAATACTTTTTAAATTTATTGTTCATTTTCTGGATATTCTTTAATCTTTAGTCTTTTCTTTTCCATTTTATTCCTCCCCCTCCTCCGCATCCTTCCTCTCACTCAAACTAACTCTCCAACCCAACCCCCTTTTTATTAATCTATTGCATTAAATATCCTTAAAAACATAAAATATGGAAGAAAAGCTTCCATATTTATAGAAAAGCTTAAATACTTCTTATTTTTATTGTTTTATATAACCCTACTAATCATAGAACTAACGAAAATGAAAAAAACAAAAGAATTTGCAGGTTTGAGCCCTAATCAGGAGAGGATAATGAGCATTTTAGCATATAAAAAGATAGAAATAATTACTCGGAGAGAATTAATTAATTTGATTAAAGAGCACATAGAAGCTAAGGATGTTTTAGATTTAATTGAAAAATTACAGAAGAAAAAAAGTCTTGTTTCAATAAAAAGAGGAATCTATATGGTTATTCCATTTAGCTCTATAGACAAAAAATGGGCTTTAGATGAATTTAGACTTATTGATTATTTACTGAAAGAAGATTATTATATTGGACTATACAATGCATTTAATTTGCATGGATTTACAGAACAGATCCCAAACAAAATGTTTGTATTTAATACAAAATATTCTGCAGATAAAAAAATCTTGCATTATAATTTTAAATTCTTTAAAATAAAAAAAGATAAGTTATTTGGCATTTTTAAGAATAAATACCCTTATTCTGATAGGGAAAGAACAATAATTGATGCTCTTGAGTACCCTGAATATCTTGGAGGTTTAATTGAGGTGATAGACAGAGTTAAAAATGTAAAATATAATAAAAACAAACTAGTTAATTACGCTATCAAGTATAATAGTATCAAAATAATAAAACTGGTTGGAATTTTAACTAATAGTAATAAATTATTTAGTTTATTAAAAAAGAAGAAAGCACTATCTTACTATACTACTATCAAAAGAACAAGAACTAAACTTTTATATAAAAAATGGAAACTAAGATTGATTTAAGAGAAGAAATTAGAAGACTAAGTATTGAAACAAAGTTTTCTCCTAGATTATTAGAGAAAGACTATCATTTAACAAAAATACTTCATAAGATTAGCGAAAGGCGAATAAAAAATCTTGTTTTCAGGGGTGGAACTTGCTTAAATAAATGCTATCTTGATTTTTACAGATTAAGTGAAGATTTAGATTTTGTGTTTAATCAAAATGTAAAAGGCTTATCTAAAATGCAAATCAAAAAAATCTTAGATAATTTAAGAAGAATAATATTTGAGGTTTTAAATGAACTTAATTTAGAAACAAGTAAAGAATTGGGCAGGGGTTGGAAAATGTTAACTTCCAAGGAAGAACCAAAAATTATAGGGTTAGAAATTATTACTCAATATAAATCTTTATTAGATAACTCACTACAGAAAATAAAAATAGAAATTTCTTTTAGAAACAAGTTAATTAACTCTACAAAAACAAGGCCAATCCATCATGAATTTATTAATGCATTCGGAGAGCCTATCTTGAAAGAAGATATGGATGTAGAAGTAATTGACTTAGCTGAAAATTTTGCAGAGAAATTTAGGGCTTTAGTCACTAGAAAAAATATAGCTATCAGAGATATTTATGACCTTTATTTCATATTAAAAGAGAATATATTAAAGATAGATAAAAAAATTATAGAACTTAGTTTGATAAAAATAAGAGAAAGTTTAGGATCCGAATTTACAAAAAATGACTTGAGAGATTTTATAGTGGGCTTAAATTCTAAACTTTATAATTTAGACGAAAAAGAAATACTATCTGTTTTAAAATCAGAAGAAAAAGTAGATATAAATAAGATGATTAATTTAATCATTAAGTCCTTCCTTGCTGCAGTCACAAGGACAGAAGAAAATTAGAAATAATTGTTGATTTTTCAGATTTATGAAAGTCTTAAAAAATATGAAGTATTAAATAAAAAATGAGCGAATCAAACCCAATTCCTTCCTCTTACTCAACCTTCCGTCTTTCTCTAACTCATCAACTAATTTATTATCATTGCTCATTTTTTCCTTCAGGATCTCCCAAGAATTTATAGAATTTATTTTGCTCATTAACTATTTTATCCAAATCATCATAATCTCCTGTTTCTGTACATTTATTTTCTATTTTTCCAAAATCTTCCCAGGTTAATCCTTTATAAATTGCAGCCAAGCAATACCTTATTCCCTGATTGTCTCCTGGATTTAAATTTAACAATAAAATAAATAATTCTTTTGCTTTCTCAATTTCATATTCTCTCCAGAATAGCAAAGCTAAGCCCTGTATTGCCCATAAATATGGTCGGTTTTCCCAAATACCCCATTCTAATTCTTTAGGCCAATTTCCTCCAAGTTCTTTTTTGCTTAGCTCAACTGCTTTGCTATAGTACTCCTTGGACTTTTCAAGATCTTTATAAAAATAAATTAACCCCAATTCGTTTATTCCTTCTATATAATTTTCATCAAGAACTAAAGATTTATTTAAATATTCTATTGCTTTTTCTTCCTCATCTTGCTCAAGATAATCCATTGCTTTATCAAAATAATTTTCCTTGACATTGCTTTGTTTATTAGAATAATGTTGAACTGTTTCAAGCATTTCTTTTGGAACAATAAACCCTGACTCACTCATGATAAATTTATCAAAAGGGTTGCCTCTTATTACATCCTGCCTGCAAAATCTTTTGTCCCATAAATCTATTTTTAAAGAATTTATAATTTTAGAAGCAACATCTCCTGCTGTTTTTGGATTAACTTTGAATAATTCAGATAAGCCTTGCAACGACCATTTTTTATTTCCTTCCCAAAGAAAGTTTGATTTTGAATAAACCCATAAAAAAGCAGCAGCCATAGTTTCTGGTGCAGAATTTAAAATGCCAATTTTTTTTCTATAATATGTACCAACAAGAACACTAATTAAAAAAATATCTTCATTAGAAGGATTTAAAGAGATTATCCTATCACTAATCACTGCATTAATTATAATTTTTTTATCTTTTGCTTCCATTCTTTTATCAGTTATAAGTTCTATAAAAGCCTATTCCTCCCTCTCCAATCCTTTTTAACCCCTCATTCCTTTCTTCTTATCCAGCCTTTTTAATATTTCATCTTTTCCTTTTGCCTGTTCTTCAAACCTTTCAGCTTCTCCAAGCCAATAAGCAGGAGTTGTGTCTTTTTCTCCCTTTTCTGTTTCTGCTTTTATTCTGTGTTCTTTTGCCCTCTCTAACAGGCTTTCTCTTTGTTTAATTAACCTTTTCTTTCTTAATTTTCTCTCTCTTACAGTCATTTTTCCACTTCTTTAATTTTTTTATTAATATAATTCATTAATTTTTTTGCTTCTTCTATTGGAAGTTTGCATCTCTTGGTATTATTATTTTTTGAATCAAGGTATCTCTCATAAGCAATTAAAGAACCGCTTATTTTTTTTATTAAATCCAAAAATTCTTCTTTTTTCCATAGCTTGCCTTTTCTCAAACAATTTATAATGTACAAAGTTCTAAGTCTAAGAATTAGGGAATATGAAGCTGCATCACTTACTTTTTCTTCCATTTCTTCAGCTAGTTTGATATATTCTTTAACAACTCTCATTGCAGATTTTGTAGTATCAATATGCCATTTAAGATTTTTTTTAGTTAATGGGCTGTTGATATGCTCTTCCATTAAATCATTATTAATTATTGTTTTAGCTTCTTTAATCATAGGTAAGATAGGAAGAATATTTTCTTTTAATTGTCTTTCAAATTCTTCTTTACTTATACAAATTAGTTTATATTTTCCTTTCTCAATCATTTTATTTATTTTATTAGTTATAACTAAAACATCCACATCGCTCTCAATAGTTTGTTCTTTTCTTGCATAACTCCCAATTAGGTAACATCCCAATACATTTTTCAAAATTTTTTCTTCTATTAAGATCTCTAAAATATCTCTCTCTATATTTAATGGCTGTAAAACTATCTTTACTTGAGTATTCAAAAACTCTTTGGGTAATAATACACCGGCAGAATTTCCAACCCGGATAGTATTCTTAATTAATTCCATATTGTTATAACAAGTTATAACTATTTAAACTTTTCTCCCTCTCCTCTTATCAAATCCTTCCTCTCCCCCCTCACAAAAACCTTTAATAACTCTTTTATTCTTTATTCTATAAGCATAATTAAAAAAGAGAATTAGATGATGAAACTAAAGCAAAAACTTGACTTTGTTGAACTTGGCTACAAACCAAGAGATGATGTAGTGTGCTTATTTAAGATAACTCCGAATAATATGCGCGTTGTTGAGGCTGCGAATATTGTTGCTTTAGAATCATCTGTTGGAACTTGGACTTATCTTAAAGAGAGGGATTATGTTAAGAAGTTAAAAGCCAAAGTTTTTTCTGTTCACGGAAATTATGTAAAAATTGCCTATCCTGCTGAACTTTTTGAAAAAGGAAATATACCCAATATGCTGTCCTCTATTGCAGGAAATATTTTTGGAATGAAGGCTGTGAAAGCCTTGAGATTAGAAGATGTTTCTTTTCCTAAATCAATAGTCAAAGGTTTTCAAGGCCCAAAATACGGAATTAATGGCATAAGAAAAATGCTGAATGTCTATGATCGTCCTTTAATTGGAACAATAATAAAACCTAAATTAGGATTAAACACAGAGCATCATGCAAAAAGTGCTTATCAGTCATGGGTTGGAGGATGTGATATTGTCAAAGATGATGAAAATCTTGCATCTCAAAAATTTAATGAATTTGAAAAAAGAGTTGTTGAAACCCTAAAAATGGCTGAAAAAGCTGAAAAACAGACTGGTGGAAAAAAAGTTTATCTTGTTAATGTTACAGCAGAAACCAGTGAGATGTTAAAACGCGCTAAGCTAGTTGAAAAACTTGGAGGCAAATTTGTTATGGTTGATATTTTAACAGAAGGATGGGGTGCAGTGCAATCTTTAAGAAAAATGGATTTAAATCTTGCAATTCATGCGCACAGGGCAATGCACGCAGCATTTACAAGAAACCCTAATCACGGAATAAATATGATGGTTATTGCAGATTTTGCACGCCTTGCAGGCGTTGACCAGATTCATATTGGAACAGGCATAGGAAAGTTAGCAGGAAAAATTCAGGATATTCAGCAAATTAAAGATGAAATTGAAAAGCACAATGTTAAGGCAACTAAAATGCGTTTAGAGCAGAACTGGGGAAGCATAAAACCAGTTCTTGCAGTCTGCTCAGGTGGTTTGCATCCAGGGCATATTCCATTTCTCGTAAAAAATTTAGGAAAAGATATTGTAATTCAGATGGGTGGAGGAATTCACGGAAATTATTTAGGAACAAGCCGCGGAGCTATGGCTGCGCGCCAGGCAGTTGATGCTGTAATGAAAGAAATTTCTTTAGAAGAGTATGCAGAAACCCATTATGAACTTAAAGTTGCGCTGGAGCAGTGGGGTTAAGTGAAGCCTCCCAACCACCGCAAGCTGTAGGGATTTCTTATCAATTAAATTAATCAAATTAGCAAATAAATGTTCAGATGATTAAATAATAGTATGATTAAATTTGCAGATCAACAAAACATCAAGGATTAACAAATTATTTTACACTTGCATAAATCAACGGCAATGCAATTGTTGCATCGCAGAAAACATCAACAAATTCTGCATCTGATTTCATTTTTCCCCAGCTTATTCCTTCTTTTAGTGGAGCTCCTGAACTTCCGCCAGGCTCAGGCCTGTCTGTAGTAATTTGTATTCCATAACTTGCACCTTTTGAAAATTGAAGTGACTGCTGTATAAAATTTTTAGGAGTTCCTCCTCCAATATAAATAACTCCTGACTTTTTGCAAGTCCATGCAATGTCAATAATTTCTTTCATGTCATCAAAAGCATCTATTGTTATTTCTCTGCCTGCAGCTTTTCTTCCCCAAATCATCAAGCCAATCCCTGAATCTGCAAGCGCAGGGCAGAATATTGGAATTTTTTTCTCATAGCACTTTTTTAATATACTATTTTTTCCTTTTTCATTTTCTGGAACTAACTCTCCAATTTTCCAGAGCAGTTCTTTAATATTTGTGCATTTTTTTATCTCATCAAAATTTTTTTCAAAAAAATTTTCTAATTCAGGGTAAACTTCATTTTTCATAAAAACATTATAAATTCTGTCAATGCCCTGTTTGTTTAATTTGTTATCATCTAAATCTTCATTACTTAATTTTGAATCTGCCAGATAATGATTGTTTCCAAGCGCCTCAACTAAATCATGTGTAAGATTTGCCCCAGTTGTAACAAAAACATCTGCATTATCCAGCATATCAATAATAATCTCTTTCATTCCTGCTGGCACCATTGCACCTGCAACACCAAAGAAAACCTTGCACTCTTTATCCTCAAACATCTTTTTCATTATCTCGCTCGCCCTTGCAATTTTTCCAGCGCCAAAACCCGCATCAGACATAGATTCAACTAATTCTTTGACCTGCATGCCTGATTTAATTTTAATATGTTTAACAACTTTCATTTTAAAGAAAAAAAGAAGCTTAACTAAAAAATTGGTATTGCCAAAGCATCAGCCAAAATTTCTGTCAAACTCATATTTTTTAAAGTCAAAAGGGGTTTAAAAAACTTGCTTATACGATTTTATTTTGAAACATACTTATACAATTCCATTTTGAAATATAATTAAACAAATTAAATAAATATATTTTGAAATTAATATAAATCAACTAAATCCAATTAAATTAATCAAATAAACAAACTCATCTGCCAATGTATAAACAAGGCAGAGTATGGAATAATTAGCAAAAGTAAAAAAGTAAATAAAATAAAACAAACTCATCTGCCAAGGTATAAATAAGGCAGAGTATGGAATAATTAGCAAAAGTAAAAAAGTAAACGAAGTCAACAAACAAATCTGCCAAGGTATAAATAAGGTAGAGTATGATTAAATTTGCAAACAAATAAAAGAAAACAAACAAACTCATCTGCCAATGTATAAACAAGGCAGAGTATGGAATAATTAGCAGAAGGAGTCTCTTTTGGATAACTTTTTATATTACCAAATACTGAATTAAACATGAGGAAGGTGATATATTTTTTTGTATTTTTAATCTTAATTGTTATAGCCGTACTTCTCGGAGGCAAAATCTATCTTTTTGCCAAGATGCTTTTAGGCAATGACTTGGTTGTTACACTCAGCACAGACAATGAAAATCTATTCCTAATTAATGGGCAAGAAAAAATGATTGAATTCAAGTCACAGGCAATAGTCAACCCATTCTGCAGTTCATATTGTTCTTATGATTTTGTAGACTTAAACAAAGGATTAACAATTGAAAATGGTAAGTTTAATATAAACCCTGCAAAAACCGTATCAAAAGAATTTACAATAAAGGTAAATGATGATGGATTTGGGCAAGACTTGTATAATTTTATTGTCAAATGCAAGAGCGCAAAAACAAGTTTATGCCACACAACTGGAGAAGAAAAAATCAGAAGTGTTTTAATTACAGTCAACTACAATCTAAGCGAGGAAAATCAAAAATTCAAAAACGAGTCAAAAGAACAAATTGCCTCTATGATAAAGGATTTAGATTACATGAATCTCAATATTGGAAGTCTTAATTCAACAATTGGCAAAACTAATCAGATAATAGATTTGGGAAATGCAAAAAATGATATAAATAATTTATCATCTGAAATTGCAAAGGTGAATAATGATGTCTATGAACTGAAAAGTTTCTGGGAAAATCAAAAATATAATGAGTTGCGCATAAGCGAAATAATTGCTGAAAAGAATTTTTATGCAACAGAAATTAATTTTATTGCAATAAACAGTTCAATCAGTTCAAAAATATCCAACTATAATAATTTAATTGAAAATCTTACAAGTGCAAAAGAAAAATTAATTGCATTAGTCCAAACAAATGTAAGCTCTCTTTCTGCACTAAAAATAAACAACCTGATTGAAGAATTTAATGATAATTTAGTTTATTTTAATCAAAATAACAACAGCTTAACTAACAAAGAGAACCAAATAAATAATTTAACAAATAATATAGAATTAATTTTAATATCTACTGGAAATAAAAGTGAAAAATGCTGCTTTGCCAACGAGACAATAAATGAGATTAATATCCTTAAAATAGTGCAGGTTGAAGCAAGCCCATCCTCATTAATTTTAGATTTTAAAGAACCAGCTCCAAAATGCTGCTACAATGGCCAATGTGGAGAATGCTGTGATAATAAATGCCGCCAAAATAAAAGCCTGTATCCAATAATATTTATCCACGGGCACGAGGTAAGCAGAGGAGTTTCACCAGAGACTAAATTAGATGTGTTTACTGAAATACAGGAAAAAACTGAAGATGATGGCTACATAAACGCAGGCCCATTTATTATTGAGCCAAAAGAAAAGAGAATAGCAGGAATCTGGGGAATACCAAACAAGCCTATAAGTGTAAGAGCAAGTTATTATTTTGATGTTAATGAAGAACTTGAACAAAGCTCAATAGTCCAGACAAAATCAGAAGATATAAATAATTATGCCATAAGATTAAAAGATTTAATCAATGGAGTCAAATTTAAAACAAATAAGGATAAAGTTATAATTATCGCATCAAGTATGGGAGGATTAGTTATAAGAAAGTATATACAATTATTCGGAGAAGATAGTGTTGACAAAATAATTTTAATCGGCACGCCAAATAATGGAATTTCTGGAAGAACAAAACTCTATTGCCCGATATTTGGCTCAAAATTAGAGTGTGATGACATGAATAAGAATAGTTTGTTTATGAACAAATTAAACAATGGTGAAGTGCCTGGAGTTAAAATTTATAATATAATTGGAACCGGATGTGCAACAAATGGAGAAGATGGAGATGGAATTGTTGAAAAAACCAGCGCCTATCTTGAATACGCTGAAAACTTTTATATAAAGGGCAAATGCGATGAAATCAAGCTTACATATCTGCACAATGAAATGCTCAAACCAGACAAATATCCTGAAGTTTATGGTATAATTAATGAGACGCTGAAAAATACAGAATAAATCTTCCAGAAGATTTGCTAAAGAAGGTGAGATTTAAAGAGAACGACGAGCTGGAAGCTGAGGTGACGAAGGGGGAGAAAAGTGGTGGGGGGTGGAAAGAGAGAAAACTAATCTCTAAATATATTCTATTTCGGGTAAATGAGGGTATTTTTTTCTTAATTGAGAGTGCTCAGGTAAAGCCCACCCTAAATTTTCTTTTGTCCAATCATGCTTATCAGAAGTTATCAATACGATCTCATTTTCTTGGTGATATTGAATTCCTGAAGCTAATACATTAGCATCTGAATGATTTTGAATATATGTAAACAAGCTACTTTTTAACTCAAAGTTAATTTCTTTAATTGGCACTGCTTTTTTGTCTATTAATTTTTGAATAAAGAAGTCAATTCTAATTTCAAATACCTCTTGAATTTTGTCTAATTCCTTATTAGAATCAAGACCCCTTTTTAATAAAATCTCTTTTATAGCCAATAGTTTTTCTGCTCTAAACAAATCTTGTTTATAAATCTCTTTATTTTCTAAAAGTTTTTTTAGATCTGGAGTTTGTTTTTTTATTTCATTAATAATTAGTTTTAATCTTTTTTTAATGGATAATATTTCTTTTTCAAGAGAATAATAAGATATAACAAACTCCCCCTTTTTATTATTTACAAAGATAATAAACTTCTTTTCATCATAAGCATATCCTATAATTATACTGGTATCAAGAAATTTGTTCATCTTCTTTCACTCCTTCTTTAGCCATCTCAGAAATCATATTTTTCATGAAGCTTGTTAGTTCATTATTATCCAATTTTGGAGGTTCTTTGATATTAAATAAATTATTCAAATACTCTATCTCCAAATCAGATATCATCTCTTGGGCAATTGAAATTTTGTTATTAAGAGTATCTTCAAAATACATTGATTTAATTTCTTCTTTATTTTTAAATCTAAAATATTTAGTTAGGCTATCATAAAACATATACATCGCAATCATTTTCCAAATTGCATCAAACGACTCTATGACTCGCTTTTTATGTGAGTTAATATTTTCTAAATATGCCATTTTTCTTATGATCATCACAAATTTAGAAACAAGTTCATTAATTTCATTAAAATCTTCTTGTGATGAAAGACAGACTAAAAAATTAGAAAAGAGTTCTTTCAATTTTTCTTTATGTTTATCTAAATCTTTTTTTAAAATAAAATCATAAATTTCTTCTTTTATTTGATATAAGGTTTTCCCATAATAAAGATATTGATCCTCTCTTACTTCCTTTGAATTTTTCTTCTTAGCTATTTGATTAATAGTTTCTCTAAAAAAAACCAAGATCTCTTTATAATTTTCTGGAATATACGAAGTAGCATAATCCTTTTCTATTTCGTATTTTAGTAAGGCCATTTTGCCATAAAGATACCAGACAATTGGAACCGAAATATTAAACTGATCTATCACTTTTATTATTGATTTGTTGATATCTGTTTTTGTTGGATTCTCTCTTCCTAATTCTTTAAACAATTTTTTTGCATTATCAAAGAGAAAATAAAATATTTCTTTTTCTTTTCTTGTTATTGGAATATCCAAGTAAGTATCTTCTCTAACCAATCTAAACACTTTTTTATCACCCAAGACAATTTCTTTTACTTTTCTTTCTTGTTGTAATTCTTTGATGTAATCTTTTATAGTTAACCAATTAGATCCAATTTCCTTGCTTATATCCTGAATTGAAAGAGGTTTTTGTTGTTTATCTAATTCTTCAATAATTCTTTGTTTAATTTGTTCTGAAGTTTTCTTTTCTCTTTCATTTACATCTGCCATAGAAACTACCCCTCTCTTTTTATGTTCTTATTAGAAAAGAGGGGTTTATAAAGATTATGGTAGTTATTGGATATAATTACCTATAATTAGACTATATAACTATATTACATATTTAAAAGCCCCAATATTGTAGTTATTTTATGGATTCAGTAAATGTAACAAATGCAGTAGTTCAACTAACATCAAAGTAAATATCTGGAATGATGTAGGATAGGGCAGTTGGTTTAATGATTTCCATGGCGTTAATTGTAATTGGAGGATTATGCGGGGCAAAGATAAGAAATGATGTAAGCAAAAAAGTAGGAAATAAGATATATCCTAAATATGTTATTGTGATTCCAGAAAAGATATTAAAGGAAGCAGGGTTTAAACAGGGAGATAAGTTGGAAGCTGAATATAAAAAAGGAGAGATAAATCTTCGTAAAAAATGAAAAACAATAAATGGGTGCAGACCTAGACATAAACTTACAACATCTAAAACCTGCAACACCAAAAACTTTAAATATAACTAAAAAGATATAGTATTATAACTAAAAAGATATAAATCAAAAATAGAAAGATGCTGACAAAAACACAAATAGAGATAATGAAAATATTTGTTTCAAAGGTAGACAAAAGATTTAGCATAAATGAAATTTCTGAAATTTTGAAAAAGCCTTATGCCTTGATTCACCGTTCAATGCAAGAGCTGATAAAAAGTAAATTTATTCTTGCAGATGAAAAAAAACTGCTTTCACTTAATTATAAAGAAAATTTTACAGAACTTTCTTTTATAGAATCTATAAGGGCTAAAAATTCTCTGGCAAAAGAGAAATCTGTTTTTTTATTTGTAAAAGACTGCTTAAAAGAAATAAGGGAAGATTTTTTTATATTCTTAATATTCGGCTCTTTCGCAGAAAAAAATAAGTTTAATGATTTAGATATAGCTATAATTTTAGACAATCAAAGCAAGATTGAGCAAACTGAAAAAATTATTAAAAATATTGCCTCTAACTTTTCGTTTAAGATAGATTTGCATACCTTAAGCAAAGAAAGTGCTTATGAAATGTTTTCAAAAAGAGAGCAAATAAACATTTTAAATGAGTCTTTAAATAAACATTTAGTAGTTTTTGGAGGGGAAAACTATTATAAAATTCTGTCAAATGCTAGAAAATAAAAAAATAGAAGAAGCTAAAAAGAACGCAATTAAAGACATAAGCGCAGGGGCAGTTGAAAAGACTAAAGATTCAAGATATGTTGATTTTTTTATTAAAAATGCAAAAGATTCCTTAGACTCTGCAAAAGTTTTATTTGATATATCTGTAGATGAAAAAACTAAAAACACATTAGGCATGCCAAATTTTAATGGATTTTTGTGGGTGATAAACTCAAGCTATTATTCTATGTTTTATATGGCCAGAGCATTATTAGAAAGTATTGGAGTAAAGATAAAATCTGATGAGTCTATTCATTTTTTAGTTTTTAATGCACTTATCTATTATTTTTATTCAACTGGAAAATTAGAAAAACATTTTATTGAGGATTTTGAAAATGCACAAGAAGAATCTTCTGAGATACTGGGTAAAGAAAGAGCAAAAGAAATGATAAGCGATTACTCTAATGAAAAAGAAAAAAGAGCAAAGTTTACTTATGAGACAGGGGAAATTGCTATGAAAAGTAAAGCAGAAACTTCTTTAAACAGAGCCAAAAAATTTAATGAAGAGGCTAGAAAAATTCTAGGAAAATAAAAAATAAAGAATGGCCTTAGACAATATCCCCAATTATACCAAGGACGCCAGGTTTTAAGAAAGCAGTTAAAACCAGAGAGCAGAGCCAATTCTGCACGCGCAAAGAGACGATGATAATATTAAAGAAATAGGGTTTAAACAGGGAGATAAGTTGGAAGCTGAAGTGAGGTAAGGTAAGGTTATGCTGAGGAGAAAATGATTATTATCCGGAAGATAATCTTCTGAACTGCTCTTGAGAGAATTTCTAAAGTTCTAAAGCGAAAGGTTTATATATTATCAATTGATAATATTATCATATGATAATGCTGAAGGAGGATATTTATTAATAAGGAAAATAAAAATGGAAACTGAAAATAAACTTAGATGCAATACTGAAAATATCATAACAAGGATGCCAAGACTTGACACTGTCATAATGGTTGAGATGTTCATTAAGGAACATAATGGGAACTATAAGAAAACAGAACTTTTCAATAGCCTTCCAAAGAAGATGATGTGGGGGACATTTAATATTATCCTATCATATCTTGTTGAAAACAATAAGATTGGGATTGATAACTCTGACCATGTTATTTATATATGGAATCCTCAACTTGCACAAAGATTTATGAATAATAAAAGATATTAATTCTTATGCGATTATACAAACCAGCAGATAGTATAATATTTGCAGACATAAAAATTGAAAAAGATTTTAATTCTTTATCAGAGAATGGTTGGCTAAAGAAAGCTTTGAGAAGAGCAATTGATGATTTTAAAGAAAATGCTTTTTGCGGTGAAAGAATCAAAAAAGAACGAATTCCAAAGGAATATATCAGGAAATATAGTATTGATAACCTTTTATGGTATCCATTACCAAATGCATGGAGACTTGTTTATTCAGTTTTTTCTAATGAAGGAGAACTAATTGTAATGATTGTTGAATATTTTGATCATAAAGAATATGAAAGAAGATTTGGATATTAACTTAAATTTACTATTTGAAATGAAAGAAGAGATAAAGCTGAAGTGAGGAATGGAGAAGTTAGGTTGAAGAGAAAATGATTTTCACCACTCCTGCCCAACACTAATTACGACGATAAGTTTATATTTGGTGGTTTTGTTGGTAGGGGATGAAGAGGGAAATAAAGGGTGCATTGATTGGTGGAGGGATTGGATTTATTCTTCCTTTAATTTTTCTTAGTATTAGATTTTCTATAATTACAAAAAAAATAGGGGTTGTATGTGGAACAATAGGGGGTACAAGTTTTTGTTCATCATTGGGAGATATTATAATTCAAGACTTGTTGCCGATACCCTACACTTTGGGTTTTATTTTTTGGATTGGGGCTATAATTGGAGCAGTAATTGGTTACTTTTTAA
>Ga0315284_10006022_pt1 | contig 17259 bp, 11 predicted proteins | sample YL17G09_16_MG_FD_203696 | JGI IMG/M metagenome (GOLD analysis project Ga0315284, IMG submission 203696) | Sediment microbial communities from Yellowstone Lake, YNP, Wyoming, USA - YL17G09_16 | ecosystem: Environmental > Aquatic > Freshwater > Lake > Sediment | place: USA: Wyoming | collected...
GCTTATAGGGCTGGTCTGTGACCCTCAGTCTCAAGTGTGGGATACGGCTAGCGGATGACGGGGGCTATGACAGCCTGCAACATACTGCGAAGGCCTGACGGGGAATTGTGCCCAATGGCGCTTCCAGGAGACAAATGCTCTTTGCTTTAATTCGAGATATCCACGGCGGTGTGTGGGATGCTTGATCTTGCTCTGCTTTTCGGCGGGTTCGTGATTGGGTGTGCGCTCCGCTACTTCCATGCGGGGATCCGTGTTGAATCCTGGTTCTGTCGACTGGCGAACCGGAGAATCCTTGCGATTCTGGTTTGTGCTGGCGCGGCCATGCTGCCGCGGCTTGCCCTGCTGCCCTGGATTCCGCCCCCGATCCCAAAGATGCACGACGAGTTCAGTTACATCCTGGGTGCGCAAACACTGGCCGCGGGCCGGCTCACGAATCCGACACCTGCGTTCTGGCAGCATTTTGAGAGTTATCACATCAACATGGTGCCTACCTACCAGAGCATGTACCCACCGGCGCCAAGCCTGATCTATGCGCTCGGGATCGTCTTCGGACAGAATCCCTGGTGGGGAGTATGGCTGAGCACGGGACTGATGTGCGCGGCGATCTGCTGGGCGTTGCAGCCGATCATCCGGCCTCGGTACGCTCTTCTGGCGGGTATCTTCTGTGCGCTCAAGTACGGCGTATTTACGGTCAACAGCGACTCGTTCTTAGGCGGCTCGGTCGCCGCCCTTGGCGGGGCGCTCACTCTGGGTGCCTTTGCGCGCCTTACTACCGGCGGGCGGCTGCGGCAGGTCCTCTGGCTGACGCTCGGGATTGCCCTGTTGGCCAATAGCCGGCCTTTCGAGGGATTCCTATTCGCAGCTCCGATTGCGCTTGCGGCGCTGATCTGGATACTGCGACGGCGCCGGTGGCGCACCCTGGCTACCGTGATCGCCCTGCTGGCAATTCTGTTTGCTGCCATGGGGTACTACAACTGGCGCGGCACCGGCTACGCGCTGAAAATGCCGTACATGGTTAACTTCGATCAGTACCACTTTGTCGGCCCGTTTCTCGGCATGCCGCTCCTGCCTCATCCTCAATATCATCATCCCGAAATGGCGGCTTTCTATGAAATGTGGGAAGGAGGGCCGGGCCGCATGGCGCAAACACTCCCGGGCATTCTCTCTCTCACCTGGGAGAAAATCAGGAGCTACGACACGGAGCATTTCGCGCCCTTGCTGTTGCCCGCGCTTCTGGGTGTTTTCGTCGCCCTCCGTTCATCCCGACGGCGCATGTTGGCTATTACCTTCCTGCTGGTGAGTTGCGGTTTGTTTTCGGTGGTTTGGCGGCCGCTCAACCCCTATCCGGCGCCGCTGCTCGTCAGTTTTTTCGGCCTATCCATGATTGGCTTCCGGTACCTGGGTGCGCTGGCCGCGGGCAGATATAAAATTGGGCCTTATCTGACTCGAGGGCTGGTAGTGGCTCTGCTCCTGTTTGGGATCGGGAGGATGGGTGTAAATAGTGCAAAGGGCATCAAGGCGACCCATGCATATCCGCCGCCCTGGCAGGTGCAGCGCGCACGCATCTTGGATCATCTGGCCGGCCGGGGCGGCAATCACCTCCTGATCGTGACGTACGCTCCCGAGCACAGGGGGCATGAGGAATGGGTGTATGACTCTCTTGACATTGACCAGCAGAAGGTGATATTGGCGCGCGCAATGGGGGATGATGCAGACTGCCGTCTCATACGGCATTATGCAGGCAGAGAAGTGTGGATCGTCGAGCCAGATGCGCCCAATCCGGCTGGCATGCTGAAGCCCCTCGCAGAATCGTCTCTGGGAGCGAAGTGCAAATAGAGATCCGATTTGGCGAGTCTTTCTGCACGGGATTTTGGGCTTGCAGTTCCCGAATATGGGAGTCCCATCCGGCGAGACTGTCTCAAGACTCATGCGCCGGGTGACATGCCAGCGTTTTCAGCCCTGGAAGGGCAAAGGACAATAGCCCCGGGCAAGGGAAGAAGCTGTGAAAAAATCGAAGCCTGGCAGCGGACGGAACAACGGAGCCGCGCGCGTCAGCAAGCGGACAGTTTGAATTCTGCGCCCGTCCGGTTTGTTGAGCGCAACGCTAAATCGCTGCGGGCATTAGATGCAGGATAACCGCCAAAGACCCGCTTGCTTCCGCGCGCGGCTCCGTTTGCACTTGCGGCTGCCGCGCATGTGGCCCGAGTGCTGTAAAACGCGGTTGCCATTCGGCATTTTTCACGGCTTCGAAGCGCAGCCCGGGGCCTACTGAAGATCAGTTTGTTTTCGCGGTCAGAATAGGAGTTTGCAGGCAAAATGCCTCACAATTTTACGGCTGCGGATGTGCTCGGCAGCTTCGAGTCGGCGTTGCTGCTCACGTTGTTCCTTCCGATTCCCGGCTATGTCGTGGGATGGATGACGAACGTATTCCGCTTCCGCGCACGCACTTTCCTGATGCGCATGGTGTTCAGCACTCCGATCGCAGTGGCTATCATGCCGGTCTTTGTTTATCTCGCCGGAGGCCATCCGCGCGTGCTGTGGCTTTTTTTCGCCGCTTTCTGGGCAGTGTTTGCGGCGCTGATGGGAAAACAATTATGGACGGCACGCCGCCCCTCCTTGCCGCGTGAATTCTGGATCGCAGCCGCGATTGTTCTGGGCTGGGCATTGTTGGCAATCCTCTCACTGGCGGACCTGCAGATTGGCGACCGGCTCTACTTCAGCGTATCGGCCTACGATCATGCCGTTCGCAGCGCTTTTACCGCGGCTGCGGCGCGCGCAATTCCGCCTGCGAATCCGTTCTTTGCCGCCACTCCGCCCGTGACGCTGCACTACCACTATTTCTGGATGCTGATCTGCAGCCTGCCGGTTTCATTGGCCGGCCTCGCGCCGCGGCACGCCCTATACGGCGGCACGGTCTGGGCGGGGATTGCCTTGCTGTCCCTGATCGTCATCGGACTCGAGTTTTTCACCGGAGTGAAAGAGCGGCTTGGGCGGCGCGCCTTGATCGGCTGCGGCTTGTTGGCGGTTACCGGCCTGGATATTCTGCCCGTTCTCTATCTTTCCCATTTCAAGGCGCCCATGTATGCCGATCCTGAATGGTGGAACATACAGATCACTTCCTGGGTTGACGGGCTGCTCTGGGCTCCCCATCACATCATGGCCATGCTCGCATGTCTCGTGGGATTTCTGGCACTGCGCCAGCCAGGGATCTCAAAACTCGGACGCGCAACCAGCATCGGAATCGCCGGGCTGGCATTCGCCAGCGCCGGCGGTTTGTCTACGCTTGCCACCTTTGCCTTCGCGGTTTCGCTCGGATTCTGGGTGCTGGTGTCGGCCATCCGCCGCTGGTGGGACGAGGTTGCGTTGATCCTTGCCGCCGGCGCCTTGGCATTCGTTTTTGCCTTCCCCTATTTGCGCACGGTCATCATTCCGGGCATTGAGGGTGCTGGTGAAGGAGGATTCCTCCACCTCGCGGTCAGGGAGTTTCCGCTGGCGATGCGGATGCTGGTCCGGCACACGACGTTGAATATTCCCTCCGACGTTGCCAACTTTCTGCTTCTCCCATTGAATTATTTCTTTGAGCTGGGATTTTTTCTCCTGGTTGCCGTTTTGAGATTGCGAGATGTACTGGCAAAGCGCATCGAGGTGACGCGCGAGGAACTGGCGGCCTGGACCATGATCGGCTCGAGTTTTTTGATCGGATCGTTCCTGCGTTCCACATCTCTGAGCTCGAACGATCTGGGCTGGCGGTGCTTTATCCAGGCGCAGTTTCTGTTCCTGCTCTGGGCGGTGTTGCTTCTGGACGCCTGGTCGACGGGCCGCGCTGCCGCAGACACGCGGCATGGCCGGGGTATCCGAAAAGTCGCATGTGCCATGCTGGTCCTGGGAGTATTGGGGACGGTCTATCAGGTGATCGATCTGCGCGTCTACCCGCCGCTCTTTGACCGGGGAACGATCGCCAAGGCCGAGAAGTGGCTTGATGAAGACCGGCAAGCGGGCCGGAGAACGTTCGCCTTGCGCTCTGTCTACGAGGCTCTGACGGGAAGCCTGCCCCGTAACGCGGTAGTGCAATACAATCCGCTGACACCTGCATACATTCCGCATCTGCTCTACTCAGGCCACGACGCGGCGATAGGACTGCCGGGCTGCGCCGCCGGCTTCGGCGGAGATCCCGCAATATGCAGGCGGCGCGTTGATACGATTGTGCCTTTGTTCATTCACCCGTCTCCAGCGGATGCTGCGCGTCTGGATGAGATTTGCAGCGAGTTTGGGATCAGTATCTTGTTGGTGACGGATTCCGACCCGGCTTGGGCACAGCCGGATAGCTGGGTCTGGAAACGCGCCCCGGACCTGGCGAACCAGTTCGTGCGCGCGTTCCGCTTCGCAGATCCGCCCCGTTAGGTTGAACCTGCGATTCAGACAGCGGGAAAAAACCTAGCCACGAATGACACGAATAGTACGAAAGGCGATTCGTGTCATTCGTGGCTGCTTTTGACTTGTACCGTCTGAATCACAGAGATTGAACGGGACCTGCTTCTTTTCTTCGACTTTTGTTATACAATCCGCGACCGGACACGCTGTTGCGTTGTGATAGCCACCCACTTCCGGAGCCCGATCCAAAATGCGATTGTATTTGCGTTTTAGCAAGCTTTTCGCCAGCGGGGGATCACCTGCCGTAAGAGCTGCCGGCTGGGGTTTTCTGGCGCGCGTGGGAGCCATTCTGCTGTTGCACACGTTCAGGTTTCCCACTGCACAGGACAGCTTCGCCTTCGGCTACGAGACTGGGCGCATCGCCCGCTCCCTTGCGCTGGGGCAGGGCTTCAGCAATCCGTTCCACGGCATCACGGGTCCGACCGCGTGGGAAGCACCTGTGTATCCGTATCTCGTCGGCGGCATTTTCAAAATCGCAGGCATTTACACCCAACTTTCCGCTTTCCTGATCCTGACGATGAATAGCCTGTTTTCGGCCTTGACTGTGATCCCCGTTTATTTGATCGCGCGCAGATTATTCGGGCCTCGGGTAGCCGGGTACGCAGCTTGGGCTTGGGCCCTGTTCCCCTATTGTATGTACTGGGCTGTGCGCTGGGTCTGGGAAACCAGCGTGTCGACTTTCCTAATGACAACGGCGTTCTGGCTCGCGCTGGAACTGGCGGATGCGCAGGGAAATCGCTCCTGGCGGTTGTGGCTCTGGTTTGGTCTTCTTTCCGGAACAGTCGCCCTGACCAACCCCTCCTGCATGACGTTCCTGCCGTGCGCCTGGGGATGGGCTTGTTTCCGGATATGGCGCAATCGTGAGCCCTGGCTGCTGCGGGCGACGGTCTCGGCATGCGTCTTTCTGGCTGTGATCATGCCCTGGGGGGTGCGGAATTACCGTGTGTTCCGTGAGGTCGTTCCCATCCGCGGCAATGCCGGAGCCGAGCTGCGCCTCGGCAACGGTCCCGAGGCAGCGGGCGTGTGGATGTATTGGCTGCACCCCACGCAGGACGTCGTGGAATTGCAGAAATACCGGCAGTTGGGCGAGGTGGACTACGCACGCATGCGCGGCCGCGAGGCCATCGACTTTATGCGCCGGCATCCGGGACAAACTGCCTGGCTGTGGCTGAAGAAAGCAGCCTATTTCTGGGCCGGCGTGTCTACGGCCTCCCCGGCACCCGTGGTGTCCTATCTCAAAACCTCGCTGTTTCTGGCCTCGTCCGTGCTGGCATGGTGGGGATTGGCATTGGTGATCGCGCGCCGGAAATACGGCGCATTTCTCTGCTCGGCGTTGCTGCTGGTCTATCCTGCGGCATACTACATTGTCTTTCCTCATGCCCGTTACAGGCACCCGATCGAGCCGCTTATGATGATCCTGATTGTTTACCTGATCTCCGAGATGCGCGCTCGGAAGGGAAACCAGAACGCATGACAGGCATTCTCCCAGCTTTAGGCAAGATTGGACATATTCGTACCTGGAAGTCACCGGATCTATTGACCGTCGCCGTTCTGATCATGATCGGAGGATTCCTGCGGTTTCACGCTATCGCCGCAAAATCATTCTGGCTCGATGAGGGCATCAGCGTCCAGATTGCGTGTTTGGACTGGCACGATTTTGTGCTTTTGCTCGGCAATCGCGAAGGCAACATGTCGCTCTATTACCTGTTGCTCCGGGGATGGCTCCATTTTGGGCAGAGTGAAACTTTCATCCGAAGTCTCTCGGTGATGCCTGCGCTGGCCACGATCCCTTTGATCTATTGGCTGGGCCGCCGTCTGTTCGATCGTCGCGTCGGGCTCATCGCGGCGGCATTGCTCACTTTCAATGCCTACCACATCCGGTACGCGCAGGAGGCTCGCAGCTATTCGCTCTACATTTTTCTTTGCACTCTTTTCTCCGCTCTCTTTTTGCAGTGTCTCTCGTCCCCATCTTGGCGGAATCGGCTGGGACATATCGTCATCGGGGCCGCTGCTGTATATGCGCACTTTTTCTCGGCGCTCGTCGTGCTGGCGCAGTGGGCAGCTATCTGCCTGCTGGGGAAGGATCGGGTGCCGCCGGGAATGAAACGAAACTGGGGCTGGATCTTCATCCTGGTGTTGCCTGCAGTTCTTTTTGCAGGCACAAGCCAAGCCGGCCAGCTCAGCTGGGTTCACCGCCCGGGATGGATGGATGCGTACTTTTTTGGGAGAAACATGGCTGGCAATGGCGGATGGTTGCTGCTGGCCTACGCAGCCGCATGTATCGCAGCGATCGCTCGGGTTGCTGGACGGGTGTACAGGCGAAGCCAGGGCGCCACGGCATTGGAAGGGCATTGGCGCTATCAGTTTTTGCTCCTTTGGTTGTTCCTCCCCGTTCTTATAGCGGGGATTTTTTCCATATTTCGCCCCGTGCTTGTTGCCCGCTATTTTGCCGCCAGCCAGCCGGCACTGCTGCTGCTTGCGGCCGACGGCCTGGGGCGCTTTCGTAAAAGATGTTTGCTCGTGCCTGCATTGTTGGTTTTTGGCGTCCTGTCCGTGCAAGGCACGCTCTCTTATTACCGGGAGGATTTCGACCTGGCACGCGAAGACTTCAGGGGTGCTACGAGGTACATTCTGGATCATGCTCAACCAGGCGACAGGATCCTGTTCCCCAGTGCCATCCTCCGGATGCCCTATGAATATTACAGATCCATCTATCCCGGCCCAATGCCAGCTCCGACCGTCCTATACCCCTCAATGGGCGACCACATCGTTTATCGAGACTTCACGGCCGAGATAGGCCCCGATCTTCTCACTGCAGTATCCGGCCAGAGCACACCTGTCTGGGTATTTCTCAGGCACATTCCCAGCCAGATTGCGCCTGACCCTGCGGTCCAGCAGCTGGACCGCACCTTCATGAAATCTTACCCGTGCATGGAACGATATGAGTTTCCGATGCTCGAGATACGCCGCTACCGCAGATAAATACAGTTGTCATTTTGCAGGATTCTCTATATTAGTCTCGTATGCCAGGAGCTCGGAATCAGCCGGAGAATCATCGGAAACTGCTATGGCGCGCCGTCGTGATTTCGTTTTGTCTCCAGGTGGCGGCGATCGGCATCCTGCATACCTACCGCTTCCGCACTACGGACAATAACTTTGCTTTCGGATGGGAGATGGGCTGCATCGGCCGTGCGATCGCGTCAGGCCGCGGATTCAGCGATCCATTCTGCATCGGAGCGGGAGCGAGCGCCTGGGAGCCTCCGCTCTACCCCTATTTGATTGGCGCAGCCTTCAAGCTTTTTGGGATTTACTCCAGCGCTGCCGCATGGGCGCTGCTCGCTGTCAACAGCCTTTTCTCGGCGTTGACCTGCATTCCTGTGTACTGGATCGCCCGCAAGATGGCGGGCGCAAAGGTTGCGCGGTGGTCAGCCTGGACGTGGGCGCTGCTGCCTTATGCATGGTACTGGGCAATCCACTGGGTTTGGGACACGACGATTTCTCCACTGGTGCTGAGCCTGATCATTCTGGTCGCGCTGGAAATGGCAGAACGTGCCGGGCTCCGATGGTGGGCATTATTCGGCCTGCTCTGGGGGATGGCCGCACTGCTGAATCCAGCGCTGGTCGCTTTTCTCCCGTTTTGCGTGCTTTGGCTCTGGCGAAGCCGGCACAAGCATGGGCTTGCATCCCTCGGCGGTGTAGCTCTGGCCTCCATCGTGTTTTTTTTGTGCCTCTCTCCATGGTTGATGCGCAACTACCGGACATTCGGACTGTTCATTTTTGTTCGAGATAACCTTAGTCAGGAGTTATGGCTCGGAAATGGAGAATCTGCGATCGGGATCTCGAGAGTGTACTTGATGCCGAACAGGAACGCGGCCGAGCTGGAGAAATTGCGGGAAATGGGAGAGTTGCCCTACCTGGAAGAGCATAAGCGCGAAGCGTTATCCTTCATTCGCGGGCATCCCCGGCAATTCGCGGTCCTGAGTATGCAGCGCTTCATCTATTACTGGGCAGGGGTTCCCAGGTTGGAGGATGGAATCGCTCTCGGAGTGCTGAGGATTTCCTTGTTCCTGGCCTCTTCCGTGCTGGCTATCTGGGGCATGATTCACGCGGCGCGCCGCGGGAATCCGGGGGCTTGGCTCCTGGTGTTGCTGGTATTGTCCTATCCGCTGATTTATTACTTTGTTTATCCGCACGCGCGCTATCGCCATAGTATTGAGCCGGAGCTGGTGATCATGATTGTGTTCCTGGTCGCTGAAATGACGGCGGGCAAGCTTCGTGAGGCTGTACCCGTACCCGATGATGCCATGTAGCAACGCGTCCGGGGTCCTGCATCCGAGACCATCGGCCCGAATCCGGCTATTTCAAAATATTCAAAATATTCTAAAGGACATCAATACGGGAAAGAGCACGAGGATCACAAGGCCAATAATGGCGGTCCGGACCACAAATGGCAACGCATGTCTCATGGTGGCTATTTGCTCCCTCATGTTGAGCTCCGGCATGCCGTGGCGGTTTGGCAGACTCCGCCAACAGAGCTGCAGAAGACCCAACACGATCATTAAAACTTCGCATTTTCTGAAACATCAACTTGTGCCCACCATCAATAACCGCAAATATTTAAGCACATATTGAAATTGAAAGCAAATATTAAAATTGCCTGGAACGCCGGTCCCGGAGCGCACAAACTCTTGCCAGCTCGGAAGGGTGCTGCTGCGAGCCAATTTGTGTCGTTCGCGGCTTCGGTTCAAGCATATGGATGTGCCTCTGCCCCGTGCGATGTCTGGCGTCCGCATGGTCACGTGTTTTCGCTTGCGCGGCTTTTTTTCGTTGCTTGCCTCTGGCGCGTGAAATAAAATATCTGGTTTTCCCGGAGCCTCCCTACAGGCTCCTCTGAGTGCAATCTTTACTTACCTAAATGATGAATCCCTGGGACGTGTAGGGCTGCCCAGGGAAGGGGATGTCACGTGAAGATACACGAATACCAAGCCAAGAAGATTCTAGCTCAGTTCGGCGTCCCGATTCCCCGTGGCGAAGTCGCGACCAGTCCTTTCGAGGTCTACGATATCGCTGCGCGGCTCGGCGGAACTGTCGTAGTGAAGGCGCAGATTCATGCAGGAGGGCGCGGCAAAGGCGGCGGTGTCAAGCTTGCCACGAGCCCTGCGGAGGCCGAGAAACTGGCTCGCCAGATCCTGGGAATGACGCTGGTGACACACCAGACCGGTCCTGAAGGACGAACGGTCAGGCGCGTGCTCATCGAGGAAGGGATGCGCATCAAGAAAGAGTTCTACCTGGGCATCGTTATTGATCGCGCCAGCCAGCGCCCGGTCTTCATGACGTCGACCGAAGGCGGCATGGATATCGAGAAGGTGGCTGCGGAAACGCCTCATTTGATCAACAAGGAATATATCGATCCGAAGGTGGGGTTCCAGCCCTTCAACGCACGTCGTCTCGCGTTTGGTCTCGGTCTGACCGGGGAGCTGATCGGGCCGGCGACGAAGTTCATGACCGCGCTGTACCGCGCGTTCGAAGCCACGGACGCGGCGCTCGTCGAAATCAATCCTTTTTTGCTGACCGAGGATGGCAGGCTTCTGGCCCTGGATGCCAAGATCAACTTCGATGATAACGCGCTCTATCGGCACAAGGAATTATCGGAGTATCGGGATTACTACGAGGAAGATCCGCTGGAAATCCGGGCCTCGCGTTACGGCATCAACTACATCCGTCTTGATGGCACCATCGGCTGCATGGTGAATGGCGCCGGCCTGGCCATGGCCACGATGGACATCGTCAAACTTGCCGGCGGCAGTCCGGCCAACTTCCTCGACGTGGGGGGTGGCGCTTCAGCCGAGCAGGTTCGGAATGCATTCCAGATTCTGTTGGCAGACAAGAATGTCAAAGCGGTTCTGATCAACATCTTTGGCGGAATCATGCGCTGTGACATCGTTGCCAGCGGAGTTGTCGAGGCGGCACGCTCCATGGGCGTGAGTGTTCCCGTGGTCGTGAGACTGGAAGGGACGAACATGGAGAAGGGCCAGGAGATCCTGCGGACCTCGGGGCTCAAGTTCACGGTTGCCAATGGCATGAAGGATGCGGCGGAAAAAGTCGTTGCGCTGGCTAAATAAGGAGAATTGCCTTGTCCATACTCGTTGATAAAAATACTCGTTTGGCAGTGCAGGGAATTACGGGACGCGAAGGTTCGTTTCATACCCAGCAGTGCATTGCTTATGGTACCAAAGTGGTTGCCGGCGTAACGCCCGGCAAGGGCGGCGCCTCGCATGAGGGGATTCCGGTTTTCAACACGGTCGCCGAGGCGATGGCAAAGGAAGGCGCCAATGCCACGGTAATCTTCGTTCCACCTCCATTCGCCGCGGACGCGATTGCGGAAGCCATTGCGGCAGAGATGCCCCTGATTGTTTGCATCACTGAAGGTGTGCCCACGCTGGACATGGTCCGGGTGGCGTCCATGCTGGCCGGCGCCAAGAGCCGGTTGATTGGACCGAACTGTCCCGGCATCATCTCTCCAGGAAGCTGCAAGATCGGCATCATGCCCGGAAGAATTTTCAAAGAAGGCAACGTCGGCGTTGTTTCCCGCAGCGGCACCTTGACCTACGAGGGCGTGGGCCAGTTGACGACCAGGGGGCTCGGGCAGTCGACCTGCATCGGGATCGGCGGCGACCCGATCATCGGCACGAACTTTATCGATGCGCTCAAGCTGTTCAATGCGGATCCAGGCACTCATGCCGTGGTCATGATGGGCGAGATCGGCGGCACTGCGGAAGAAGAGGCATCCGCCTACATTCAGCAGAACATGAAGAAGCCCGTGATCGGCTTCATCGCCGGTCAGACCGCACCGCCGGGTCGCAGGATGGGGCATGCAGGCGCCATCATCTCCGGCGGCAAAGGAACCGCGGCCGAGAAGATGGAGGCGATGCGGAAAGCGGGATTGCACGTAGTGACCAGCCCTGCGGACATCGGCGAAGCGGTTGCGCTTGCCATGAAGGGGGACCGATGATCGAGCAAACCCTTGCCATCATCAAGCCTGACGGCGTTGCCCGCAACCTGATCGGGGAAGTCATCCGGCGCATCGAGTCGAATGACCTGAAGATCAAGGCGCTAAAGCTGACTCATCTGTCCAAAAAGCAGGCGGAAGGCTTTTATGCGGTGCACAAAGCACGGCCGTTCTTTGACAGCCTGACCACCTTCATGTCGGAAGGACCGGTGGTCCTTATGATTCTGTCGGGAGAGAACGCCATCGTAACCTGGCGCAACCTGATGGGGGCGACGGATCCAGCCAAGGCTGCTCTGGGATCCATTCGCAAGGATTTCGGCATTTCCATCGAGCGCAACACCACACACGGTTCGGATGCTCCTGAAACTGCGGCATTCGAGACGGCGTACTTTTTTAATCAGCTCGAGGCCTGCAACTAAATCGGAATTCGGCGGCATACTTGACGTGGACGCCCCCAGGCGCATGAACATCAATGGTCTTTGGAAGGCAGCCGCGAATGACACGAATGGGTAAGAAGTTCGTGCCATTCCCGGCTGCTTTTGCAGTTTTGAGGCGAGCAGTGTGGAGCTGCCCACCGCTGGATCCTGAAAACCTCGCTCCGTTGACAGGTATTTTTGCGGAGCATATAGTTACCAGCTATGGAAAATGATTCGAAATCCAGTAAGGACTTGACGCCTCTGGAGCAATCTGTCCTCGATGCATTGCGCTTCGTGAAGGATCCGGATCTCCATAGGGATATAGTTACTCTCGATTTCGTCAAAGACCTGCATGCCGATCAGGGCAAGGTGTCGTTCACGATCGAACTCACCACGCCTGCTTGCCCGGCTAAAAAACAGTTGGAGGAGCAGGCCAGGGAAGTGGTTTCGCGGGTGAAAGGTGTTCGAGAAGTCAACGTCCGGATGTCGTCCAAAGTAACCTCCGGCCGGAGCAGTTCAGGGAAGCAGGATATCGCCGGGGTTAAGAACATCGTCGCCGTAGGCAGCGGCAAGGGTGGAGTAGGGAAGAGCACCGTCACCGTGAATCTCGCCGTTGCGCTGGCGCATGCCGGAGCCAGTGTAGGACTGCTGGATGCGGATATTTACGGGCCCAATATCCCTTTGATGATGGGAATCACGGGGCAACCCCAGGCAGTCCAGGAGAGGATCCAGCCGCTCGCCAATTTTGGCGTGAAGGTTATGTCGATGGGATTTCTGGCGGCGCAGGACACGCCGCTGATATGGCGCGGCCCCATGCTTCACAATGTGATCCAGCAGTTCGTCAGGCAGGTGGATTGGGGCGAACTCGATTACTTGTTGGTGGACCTGCCTCCGGGAACCGGCGATGTGCAGTTGTCGCTGACTCAGACCGTTCCGCTTATGGGCGCCGTGGTGGTTACCACACCACAGGATGTGGCTTTGCAGGATGCTCGCAAGGCCATCATGATGTTCCGTCAGGTTCGGGTCGAAATCCTGGGCATCGTGGAAAACATGTCCTTTTTCGAATGCCCGAAATGCAGTACGCGGACTCCCATCTTCAATCACGGCGGTGGTGAGATTACGGCAAGAAGATACGAAGTTCCATTTCTGGGAGAGGTGCCGCTGTATCTCGGCATCAGGGAAGGGGGGGACAACGGCAAACCCATCGTCCTGGGAGAGCCCGGTTCTCCGGCAGGGAAAGCCTTCTCGCAAATTGCGGCCAACGTAGCGGCCCAGGTGAGCATTGCCAACCAGAATGGCGCCGGAGCCATGGTCATCGAGTAGTGCAGATACTTGTAATTCACCCGGGGGCGCTGGGGGACATCATTCTTTCACTTCCGGCGCTCCGCATCCTGCGCGGGCAGTTCGGGAATGCGCGCATCATCCTCGCCGCCAACACGGACTATGCCGGCGCCGTGGCCGCCGGATATGCCGACCAGATCCTGCCGATATCAAGCCTCCCTTTGCACCGTCTGCATGGTTCAGATACGATTCCGCCTGAGGACCGATTGTGGTGGCGCTCTTACGACAGGGTTGTTTCCTGGACCGGTTTCGGCAACGAATCGTTTGCGAGACAGCTCACGCAGATCCACCCATGTGCCCTGGTTTCATCCTGGAAGCCGGATGGTGCGGAACGACGTCATGTAGCCCGCCTTTTTGCGGATTCGCTCAATCCCTGGCTTGTTCCTCCGCGCACTCTGCCGCTGCCTGAGATTGCGATCGACTTGACCTCACGGCAGGCAGGAGATGCGTGGCTCCGGGATCAGGGTGTCGGCGGCGATCAATCGCTGTACGCCCTCCACCCGGGTGCGGGAAGCACTGCCAAACGCTGGCCCTCGCGGAGTTTTCTGGAACTGGCACAAAGGCTGCGCATACTGGGGGACTTGCTCATTGTGGAGGGTCCGGCCGAGACCGGGCTGGGGAGTGATCTGGCCAGATCCGTAGGACCCGGTGCGCATCTGGCTTCGGAACTCCCGTTACGCATATTGGCGGCCGTGCTATCGTACTGCCGCGCCTTTGTCGGCAACGATTCCGGGATTACTCACCTGGCTGCCGGCCTGCAGATTCCGTGCGTGGCGCTTTTCGGCCCTTCCCTGCCGGAGCATTGGGCTCCGCAGGGTTCTCACGTGTCGGTGCTGAGAGACGCTGACGGCTGTATTCCATGCTCCAACCCCCGCGAAGGAAGCCATCGCTGTCTGGACAATATTGCCGTTGAGGCAGTCTGGCGACAGATCCACATGGTTGCGGATCAGATCAAACTCACCCCGCGGGATATGGGCGGATAATCTGTCTGGCAATTGATACTCTGCCTGGGGCGGTGTTTTTTAGAGTGAGCACAGGGATCGCGCTTGACAGCTCAGGATTGCACCTGCAAGAATCCCCCGCTGTCGGCATTCGGATCGCTGGGCAGCTCCGTTGATCGCGTTCTGAATGGGATCAGCGCAAGTGAATCAGATGCCGGGCGGAGGACGCAATCGCCGCAACCAGGGGTGCGGAAGGTATCGAGGATCTCGTCGTATCCAAGGAGATCAGGTCGCTTGGGAAAGAAAAGCAGGCTGAAGAAGGAAATCAAGCAAACGAGCGGCAGGAAGTCCATCGGAGCGGCCGTTGCAGGCTGCTTTCCCGTGTGGCTGCTTATCTTGGTTGCCGCGGTTGCGGTCCTGATCTACGTGCGCTCCATTCCGTACGCATTCGTCTACGATGATGAAAACCAGATTCTGGAAAACACCTGGATTCGCGATTGGTCGCAGGTTTTGAGATTTTTTTCCACCCACGTGTGGGCCTTTGCCAGAACGCAGACCATCTCAAACTACTACCGCCCTCTGCACATGGTGACGTATGCGGTGGCATATTCCATCGGCGGATTGAAGCCGCATGTTTTTCATCTCATCAATATCCTGTTTCACGCGTTCTGCAGTGTCACAGTCGCCCTGATTGGCTTTCGCCTCAGTAGGAATAGATTTGCCGGGGCCGCCGCGGGCCTGCTTTTCGCCCTGCATCCGATTCATGCCGAGTCGGTGACGTGGATATCCGGGATCACCGATCCGTTGTGCGCGGCATTCTATTTTCCCGCACTTTATTTCTATCTCAAGGACGGCCAGGAGGACGGGAACCGCACGGCCCTGATCCTTTCCCTCGGCTGCTTTCTAGGCGCATTGTTTTCGAAGGAGATGGCGTTTACCTTGCCCGTAATCGCGGGCTGGCTGGATTGGTGCCTGTACCGGAAATTCCGTTGGTCGCGCTATGCGATGTTTGCAGCGGTGTTCGCTTTCTACGCGGTGATGCGGATCCGTGCGCTGCACGCATTTTTTGTGCAGCAGGTTCCTCTTCATCTGGATCCGCTTGCTCGGCTTCTGAGCACGATTGTGCTCCTGGCGCAATATGTGGCCAAGATGTTTGTGCCTTTCCATATCAGCGCCTTCCATGTTTTCGAACCGACCGCGAGCATTCTGACTCTTGATTTTGCTCTCAGCGCCGTATGCCTGGCAGCCTATGCTGCCGCCTTATGGTTCCTGCGCCGGCAACGCACCCTGTTATTCCTGCTCGGCTACTGCATCCTGACCATCGTCCCGGCATTGAATTTGAGCGGCATCGGACACAACATCTTCGCGGATCGATATCTTTACATTCCAACCCTGGGATCATGCCTGCTCCTCCCCCTGCTGGCCCAATCCCTGCGCGAGCTTTGGCCTTCGCGACCGCAATGGCTCAATCCGCAGGCGGGTGTTGCTCTCCTTGCATTGGTGCTGTCGGTTTTTGCCTGGAGGCTCTGGAACGAGATTGCCGTTTGGCGTGATGTCCCGACGCTGTTTACCGAGACCATGCGGCGATCTCCTGGCGCTGCGGTGATTGCTCATAACCTCGGCAGGTATTACTACTACCGCGGTGATCTCGCACAGGCCACCCATTGGGAGACGAAGGCACTGGAAGCATCCGGAAAGTCGTTTATCGTGAACCGGCCCAACAACGCCGCGATTTTAGGGGGACTGGGTTCGATTGCTTTCCAGCAGGGAAGACGGGATGAGGCCCTTGGGTACCATTTGGAGGCTTCCAAGGAGATGCCGGGTAATGAAGCCGTGCTGCAAAACCTCGCCACTGTGTACATCAGTTTGCGGGATTACCGGAAGGCGCTCCCCTGTCTTCAGGCGCTCGTCAAAGCCAACCCTCGCAACGAAATTGCCTTCAGCGATCTTTCCGCCCTCTTTTTGACGATCGGGCAGTATGATCTGGCGATTGCCAATGCCAGAAGTTCCTTGGGGATCAATCCCAACTACGGCAATGCCTGTCTGAATCTGGCGCGTGCGTATGGAGCCAAGGGTATGAAGGAAGAGGCGCGCGAGGCCTATCTGCAATTGAAGCGGATTGCTCCGGAGAAGTCAGGCCAGGCAGATGCAGAGTTGAAAGCCCTGTCTTCCCGCTGAGCCCTCATTCCAGAAATCACACCAATTTCCGGCAAAAGTTGGCACCTCTCTCCTTTCGTGCCATTCGTGGCTAAGTTTCATAGGACTGTCTGAACTACAGGATTTTTATAGCGAGAGATCAGCCGCGGCCGTCTGTGTGGGTGGGCAGCCGCAAAAGGGCTCTACACCCTTGTCTGTCACTCCGGTTTGCAAGAGTGAGTGAACCGCCGTGTGCTTCGGCGATTTGGCGGCTCAGGACCAAGCCGATGCCGGAGCCGTGCGGTTTGGTCGTGAAAAAGGGCACAAACAGGTTTCCGGTGTTGGGAAGTCCGGGGCCCTCATCATCGACCCAGACCTCGAGCTGTGTGGCTGTGGCGGCCCACCCCACAGTTACTCCTCCGCCGGTGGCGGCAGCCGCGTCCACGCCATTCCGCAGGAGGTTGATGAGAAGCTGGTCCAGCTGATCTCCGTCCGCCTGGATAACAAGGGCCGGCCCTTCATTGACCGGCACCATGAGTCGGGTCTCCAATCCGGCAACGCGCCGGATCCAGATGCCGACATCGAGTGGCTGCAGCTGGAGGGAAGGCAGGTGGGAGAGGCGAGCGTAACCCTCCATGAATCGGCTGAGGGCTTCCCCGCGATTGCCGATGATCGCCAGACCCCTGTGCATGTCCTCTTCCCAATCTTCCGGGCGCGGCTCCCGCACCAGCAGCCGATCCAGGCTGGCTGCGATGGAGCGGATCGGCGCAAGTGAGTTATTGAGTTCGTGCCCGAGAACGCGGATGAGACGTTTCCAGACCTGTCTTTCCTCTTCGCGCAACGCGCGGGTCAAGTCGGAGAGGACCAGCAGCTGGTGGGGCAATCCATCCTGTCGAAACGTTGTGCGCCGCAATTCCCAACGACCGCTGCCACCGGGAAACGAGAATTCGAGCAGTCTGGTTTCCGCGGCTTCCAGGCAGTCGAC
>Ga0315284_10006023_pt1 | contig 17258 bp, 11 predicted proteins | sample YL17G09_16_MG_FD_203696 | JGI IMG/M metagenome (GOLD analysis project Ga0315284, IMG submission 203696) | Sediment microbial communities from Yellowstone Lake, YNP, Wyoming, USA - YL17G09_16 | ecosystem: Environmental > Aquatic > Freshwater > Lake > Sediment | place: USA: Wyoming | collected...
TTATAGACTGATTCTACAAGAGTTAGAGCCAAACGCACAATATCGCCATAACTCATATACCAGCAGAGACTTACGGAAACTCAGAACATTATGCAGCTTGTTTTTACTATCCCCCGAGGCGGGGTGTATAGCAGGAGAAACTTGACTGTCCTCTGATTCGGCGTTTTTTCAAGAGATAGGCATTTGGAGCATTTTGAGCTGCCAAACGCTGATTCATTTATAAAACTTCTGAAACGCGGCAGCGCGCGAAATGAGCTTTTCGGTGAGCCGTGAGATGAGCGGATGTTTGAGTCCTTCTGCCTTCATCCGCTTTTCGACATCGGCAACGAGGTCGGGCAGTTCGCCGGCAAAGAGACGCAGGCGCTCAACCACTTGTTCAGGATCCAGACGAAGCTCCTGTGCCATTTTTTTCCAGTGGCGGATTTGGATGTTTTGGAACAGATACTCGCCGCCGATTTTCATGGAGAGCTTTGCACGCTTGATATCTATCTGGGCGTAAGGGAGCGCGCTTGCCAAATCATAAAGAGGCGCCAGACGGACGCGTCCTCCGGCTCCGATCAGTAATGCATAGTTTTTGGCATGAGCATCCGTGCCGACTATCAGCCAATTAAAGATCATCGAGTCGATGAAGGTAGCCACATCTTCTGTTTGGCTGCCTGAGTAGGTCCTCAAAAGGTCGACGATATCACGGACTCCGGGGCCCCCTTCGTTCTGATATTTGCGTGCCGGATTGATTGCAAGCGCCTGGCACACATCTTCCTGATGGACTCTTCGCAGACCGTCCGCCGTTCGGATCCGATCATAGCGGCTGATGACGATCGCGATTTCGTCCTGAAAGCGCATGATCCTTGAATCGACTACCGGAAGCCCCAGTGCGCGCGCCAGTTCCAGGCAGAAATGTTCGTTCTCGGAATGCCCGTCGAATTGCCCCGTAGGAGGTTTCAGGATATGGGTGGTCGGGATACGTCCTGAAGGCACACCCCATTTCCCCTTTTCTGAAAGAAGAAGAGCTGTTTTTGGCTGCGCGCCGGCGAGGCTGAATTGTCCGGTATCGTGGGGTGTCCGCCATGCAGAGTGGTCTTTCCGCAGGGTGCGCAAGCGTTGTGCGACATCGGCCTCGTTCAACCATTCAATTTCACCAGGGCGGCGTCCAAGTACATCATCGAGTCGTTCCGGCCGGACAAACTGAACCGCTCCGGCACAGTCTTCGCCAACGGCCCCTATCAGCCCGAACGCACTTCGTAACGAAACCTGAAACTTCCTCGCCCATACGTCGAGCACCATCGGGTTGTCCGGAAGGAGCCCCCAAAGGAACGGTTCGATCTTGTCGTTGCCGTGCCGGGTGAGCGCCAACGGCATCGAGATCGAAAGAGGATAGGCTTCCTTGGCGTCACGCCATTGATTGTTGTAGATAAACGACAACCGCGCACGTTCATCACGCGTGACACGGCCAACTGTTTGGCCATCGAGTATGGCAATAAGTTCCTTATTCATCTTCTCTTCTCGCGCGCGGAAGAAACAATTTGATCAATATCTATGGGCTGAGGGCCCTTGCGGCCCTCGATATTCGGGGAATCGCCGGTTACTAGAGAGATTCCCAGCACCTCGATTGTGCGCAGGACAAGACCGATTTCGGCTCGCGGCTTTCCCTTTTCGACCTCGATGAGCCATTGCCGACTGACCCCGACCTTATCTGCCAAAGACTGCTGTTTGAGCCCTAGCTTGGTGCGATGGTCGCGGATGAGGGCTCCGACATCAACAGGCGTTCGTATGCGCATGGACTTCCTCCAGCAAATGTCTTTGTACGTCGACATTGTAACAAAGACATCGTTCGGCGACAACAATGAAATGTCGCCCCATGGACATCGCCGTCATGACGCCGCGGGAGTTTGAGCGGTACCGCACATGGCGCGTGCACATCGCGGCCGTTGCTGATCGCGAGGGGAGAGAATCGTGGACACCCATTAAAGACGCAAAGAACAGTGGGTATCCACGATTGCACGATCGTTCACAATTGCGCTGTTCAAAGTTGCAGGTACTATGAGAAAACTCAGCGGGCTCGCTTCAGTTTTTGTTGGGTCAAGTCCACGATTCGTCCGTTCTTCAGCACGTAGACCGGCGTTCCTGTGCGTCTCCCGATTTCCAACGCCCGGCGCGCAGCCCGGCGCAGAGCCTTGGCCGAGGCAATAATATCCGGATTTGTCGACATCGTGGCCGGCTTGCTCATCGGTTGTCTCCCGATAGAATGAGGCGGGGAGCGGATCCGGAATTGTCGTATAAAACCCAGCTGCTCACCAATTCGCGGTAGATATTATGAAAGTTGTGCAGGCCTTTGTCAAAACGACGACGCAGGACCTCTTCCGGGACGCCATGACCCCCTTGTGCGACCCTCGCGGATACGCGTGCCGCTGCCAGATCAGCATTCGGAAGGCCGAGAAAAATCAGCTGCACCTCGTATCCCGCTGCCCGCCAGCGCGGGATCAAAGGTGCGTAACAGCGACCGCTTAAGGTGGTCTCAAATGCAAAGCTCTCGCCGAGCTTTGTTCTCCGATGGATCTCTTGAAGCACCAAACGGCCCGCGCGCAGGCTGGCCCGCTCCGGATCAAACGGCGAAAGCCCCTCCGCAATCAGGTCCACATTGATGAAACCCGGGCATCCTGCTTCATGGGGTAAAAACTCACGCGCAAACGTTGTTTTGCCGGCGCCGTTTGGGCCGGCGATGATGGGGATCTTTTTTGAAGTACCAGTCGGTGCCGTTCCTTTCATTGTTGGTCCATCCAAGAGCGCGCTGCCGCATTGTAGCATCAACTTGTTGATAAACAATTGCTTTGGCGGCGCTGAGTGCATAAAACAAATCGTCGAAAAAATACATGGACCACCATCCAAGATGCAAAGAACGATGGGTGTCCACGTTTCACTACATGATGGGGTTTGAGTTATTCCCGCCCGGATCGTATGTCGCCTTCAGCGACAACCCGCTGCAGTGGGCGCGATTCCTCATGCTCCCGTGGCTTTCGATCGCCCTGGTCACGGCGGCCACTTACTCGCGCCTCACGCGCAGCTCTCGCGATATCCCCTCTTTTTTGCGCAAGCGCGAGTCCTGATCCAATTGTTGATCGCCGGCGGATAGGAACGCCTGCAGCAGTGAGCATCACTCCCCCAGGCCCCAATATGGGAGGGAAGCCCGCAAGGTCACAGAATGCCCACGTTCATGAACGCAGTCTTGGCAGTTACGCCAACAGCAGTTAAAGCCACATGCCTGATAGTGGGATTCTCGTACATAACCAGGTAGCGATAAAGCAAAATCCCGTATGGTAAAAATAGTCGGCCTAACCGCAAATCATTGCGATGGGAATTATTTGCCACGGCTGCTCGATTCGACGGATGCGCTTCTTGACAGGCAGTCATGGGTGCCCGATGCTGCGGATTTTCACTTCGTATCCGGAGGAAAATGTGAAAGCAATCCTGCAGCCTTGGCAGCTGTTCCTTTTGATCCTCGCCGGCTGGGTCAATCGTAGCCAACAAGATGCGATTGACTACCTTCTGACAGAGAACCGAGTGCTCCGCCGGAAACTAGGAAAAAAACGAATCCTGCTCAACGACGACCAGCGGCGCCGGTTGGCAGTCAAAGGCAAAATCCTCGGGAGAAAGATGCTGGAACAGCTCGCTACTATCGTTACTCCGGATACGATCCTACGCTGGCATCGGGAGCTTGTTGCGCGGCATTGGGACTTCAGCGGGCGGCGGAAGAACGTAGGACGGCCGCCTGTTTCACAGGAGGCCGTGGATCTGACTCTAAAGCTGGCCAGGGAAAACCCGCGCTGGGGTTACGGACGCATCCAGCGTGCGCTCCAGAATCTCGGGTATGCAATCTCCGATACGGCGGTTGCGAACATTCTGAAAGCCCACGGAATTGAGCCGGCGCCTGACCGGAAGCGCCAGTCGACCTGGAAGAGCTTCCTCAATGCCCACTGGGATGTGCTTGCCTCGGTCGATTTCACGACGATCACGATTTGGACGAAAAGCGGATTGATCACTTACTACCTGTTATTCTTCATGGAACTGGCGACGCGCCGGGTGCACTTGGCCGGCCTCACGGCGTACCCGGATGAAGATTGGATGCTCCAGATTGCCAGGAACGTAACCGACGCCGAAGAAGGATTCCTCCGTGGAAAGCGATATCTGCTGATGGATCGCGACGCGAAATTTTCCGAAGCGTTCCGGATCACCCTGAAGGAAAGCGGAGTTGAGCCTGTGCGGCTGCCGCCGCGTTCTCCGAACTTGTCCCCTCATCTTGAACGTTTCATGCGCGGTCTGAAGGAGGAATGTATGGAGCGCATCATCTTCTTTGGAGAAAAATCTCTCCAGTCAGCCACGGTCAGTTTCCTGGACCATTATCATGCGGAGCGCAACCATCAAGGGATCGGAAACCGCCTGATTACGCCGGAGCCAGAGGTGGGACGAACGACCGGCGAAATCGCGTGCCGGGACCGATTGGGCGGCACGCTACGGTACTATTACCGGAAAGCTGCCTGACCTGATTTCTCTTCTGATGCGGATTTGAAGCGACGCGTTTACGGCGACTCGCGCCCGACCGCCGCATTTGTGTCGCTTTTCACCCTGGAGCGTCATCCCAAATTGCCATTCATTCCTGATTTTAACGGATCATCATGTGCCGTGTGTTGCGGCCCGTTTGGTTTTTTTACCATACGATCTGGGGAGCTTGGTTCAGAGCCACTCGTCTGGATAGCCGACTTCACTTCCAAGTGACCTTATTGATCAATGCTCCGCCGCGAGCCCTTTCGTGGAAGCGCGTCTTTCAGGCCCAATTCGAGCGCCTTGAGTCGGAGCACATGAGAGATTTCCCGGCATCAGGCCGGCGCGCCGGTTCCGCCGCTCGAACCGCCTGGATGCCGGGATGGTCGTCTCAAATGTCCCTGCCAGTCTAACGCACCAACGCGTTAAATAGAAATTTGTATGTGCCGTGGGTCTGGGCTCGGTTCTGGGCCCGGAACCCAATAAGGATCACTCTGCCCTCCCCATAGGGGATCGACGCCATGGCCGTTTTGCCGGCAACATATTTCTCGCCGTTCAGCCAGCCGCTCCGCTCGACGTTGCGATCGGCATAGCGAACGATGATCTGGTTCTTTTCGTTGGAGTCGGTAGCCGCCACATCGAAGGCCGGGCTGTAGTGGAACAGCACCAGGGCGTCTTCAGGCATCCCGTACGCCAGGGGATTTGTGTTGTCGACCTTCACGCGCAGGGTCGATCCGGGGCAGAAGAACTCCTTGGTGCTCAGGCCGGCCACCACGTTGCGGACCGGCAAACCCAGCCTGGTGATCGCAAAGTCGGTAGCCCCGCCGAGCGTGATCAGGGAACCGCCCTTCGCCACAAAGTCCTTGATTGCATTTACGCCGTCGTTGCCGATGCCGCTCCGGTACTCCGGTGGCGTTGAGTCGGGAACAGCCGCAAATCCGCCCCTGCCGCCTCCTTCGCCCCCTCTGGCTCCGCCGCCTTCGCCGGTGATGGTACCGGTATTGTCGTCCGCAAAAATGAACACGTCATAATTGGCGTTGAGATTGCCCTTCTTGATCTCGGCATCATAGACGCTCTTGAACGGGAACATGAACTGCGCTTCAAACAGAAAGCGCGTCCAACCCTCGTCCATGTTGCCGCCACGGTAGCGCTGATACATGCCGATGCGCAGCCGTTTCAGATCGTGTGCCTGCTTCGGTTCCACCTTCAGCGCGTTGAAATCGACGCCGGTCTGCTTTGCGATATCCGCGACCAGCGTGTCGGGCGCCGACGCCGAGACCAGGAAATCTCCCCGCCGCACGCCGTTGCCATCACCATCGGCGCGCCGCATCGGCACGTTCCTGTCAAAGAGCAGGTTGATCGCCTTGAAAGCGTCATTAAGCCGCCCGTCGATGAAGTAGCCCGCGGGACCCTTGGCTACATTGCCGGCCGGTTCGATCTGGGCCGCCACCTTCGCGAAGTCGGCTTTCGGCGCCACGTCCAGCGGGTCGACTTTGATGCCCATGTACTCGGCCAGCACATCCTGGCCCATGTCATAGGGCCGAATCGGCGTTCCGTCCTGCTGCCGCGTCCACTCGTTGTCCGGGTAGTGCGTCTCACCCAGCAGGTAGCGGATGAGTCCCATCTTGGGTTGTGCCAACGCCACGTAGAAGGAGCCGGGGGAGTACATCACACCGTCCTGCGTGGTGAAGCCCTTCGCCGACTGCATCACTTCAATGCCCTGTTTCAGCAGTGCGTTGATCAACTTGAGAAGCGTGAGCGGGTCATTCTGGCTTGCCGAGATCGCATAAGCCGCCGGCTTGCCTTTGGCACCCCGCTCCGTCTGCCGGGTCGCCTTCAGATAGGTGTCCCAGACGATGGTTTCGGAGTTTCGCGCCACGCAGTCCAGCAACGCCCAGGCTGCGATCTTCTGGCGCTCGACGATGTCCCGCAGACGCCACCACCCGCCCGGCCACGGATCCGGGAAGTTCATCTGTTCCTGCCTCGGGTGCTCGAGGTTTCGCGCCCCGCTCGTGATCTGGCTCGGGTCGATGAAGAGCGGCGTCGCCAGCCGTGCGCTTGCCGATTCGGTCAGCATTCCGGCGATGTTGTGGAACGGGGTGATCCAGTGGAACCCGAGATGGCCCCACCCCGAATACTGGCCGTTATTCATCACCCCCGACAGCCCGGCCTCTTCGGCCTTGTTCGCCATCTCGGCGCCGTACCATGCCGATTCCCGCCATACCAGCGGGTCGCCCAGGGGACGAACCGGCTCCGCATAGGGCGGGTAGAAAATCCGTGCGCCATAGCTGCCCATATGATGGAAGTCGAAGTATGCCTGGGGCTTCCATTCCGTGAACAGCACCTTGCCCGCGTACTGCGACTCCTTCATGTTCAGGGTAAGGGCATCGCGGTTGTTATCGTGGCCGACATATTTGTTGTACAGCCACGGCGGTGCCGCCCCCTCATATTCGGTTCCGAGATACTTATTATAAAAGTCGGTCACCATGATCTCGCCGTCCGGATTGAAGCAGGGAATGAGCAAGAAGATGACGTTGTCGAGGATCCGCTGCGCCTCGGGATCGGTCCGCGTCAGGAGGTCGTAGGCGATTTCGGGCGACATCTGAGTTCCGCCGATCTCGGTCGCGTGCATGCTCATCGTCATTGCGACCAATGGCTTGCTCACCGCCGCGAGCTTTCTCGCCTCGGCTTCCGGAATCCCGCGCGGATCGCTGAGCCTAAGGTTATTCTGCCGCAGCGTTTCCAGATTTGTCTGGTTTGCCGGCGACGTGAAAATGCACAGAAGGAAGGGATTGCCCATCTCGGTCGGGCCCATGTTGATGACCTTGAGCTTGCCGCCGCTCTCCTTCTCCAGCTGCCGGTAGTACTCCACCAGCTTGTCCCAGCGCGCCATCTTCCTGTCGGCCCCCATCCGGAAGCCGAAGAACTTCTCAGGCGACGTGACCTGGCTCTGCGCCTGAACATTTCGGGTCGGGAGCTCTGAACCGGCAAACGCCAGTGCCACCAGGACGGCAAGAGCCCAAACGAGTTTCATTTTCCTTTTCATTGGAACCCTCCATAGTCATTAGGACCTGAAAACCTGGACGTTCTGATAGTGTCCCGCTTTTTTATCCCTGGCTCTCACGTTGATGTTTGACGTAACCGGATCCCCATGGCGGAACCTCAAGCAGGTTCGACGGCTGAAGGGCGGGGCGTCCTTCGGCTTAGTTCAACGCTTACTCAAGCTTGGCTCCTTGCTCGGCCAGAAGCATCCGCAGCACCGAGCGATGACAGTGAGATTCGTTCTCACAGTAGCATCCGACTGAGAGATTGATGTGATGAGACAGCGCGGCGAGGAGTGCGAGGGCGTGACGGGCTTCCGCGGCCGACATTTCGGCGCGGTATTTCTTAACGAAGGCGGCCCAGTGTGCGGGGGTGGCGGCCGTCTGCCCCAGCTTTAATGTTTCAGCGCTTGGCGCCAGGATTGGAAACCAAACGTCATACCAGTTCTGCGAGGCGAACTCAGACTTCGGTACGCCGCGTGGTGGGCGGCGGACGGTTCCAATGCGCAGCCCTTCGCTCTGGCATCGGGCACTTCCCAGCCTCACGACACGGATGGCCATTGCAGCGTCCTCCTCTGACGCGCCCAACTTAGATTATACGGATCTCGATAACAGGATAGGTCGCCGGTTGGCGTCTGCCTATCTCACTGAGATTGGATCATCAAGACGGCAATTTCGTTAATAATCAACGGGTCATGCGTAATCCAATTCGCGGCTTAGCCAGATACAAAGCGATACTTGCCCACCTAGCTGAAAACAAGTGCCGGGTAAGTCCTCCCACCACTATCCATCTCGAGACCGGTGATGACACCTGCCGTCCCTGCATCGGCAGACACCATAGTTTCATCAATTGCGTTCTTCGACCTTACACCTAAATGCTTCCATAAACAAAAGGATTGCCTCAGCGCTTCCAGGCATTTGATGAAAGTCCGCCGCTGCCGGCAGCGCCCAGAAACAGCCCCAGGAACAAATGTCCGGCTTCGACAGCATGATAGGAAGCGGCCTGAAGCGAGGGCTTGGATAAAGCCGAAGACTCGACGCTGTCGTGACGGAGGGATCGAACTGTCGGTGTTCACTTGGCCGAACGCGCTACTCGTAGAAGTGGAATCGCCGTAACTCCCGCGAAGTCCCGTTCGAGTCAATAACCACTCACACGTCATCCAGCCCGATGAGGTTGTTGAGGTGCGCTCTTGACGCGGACTTTGTTTCTGGGGACTTGCAGGTCCCAATGAACCAGACCGCTATTCTCTCGAACTGATGTCGATGGTAGGACAATCCGGGTGCCCAAGTGGGATCCGCAGTATTGCCTCGGTGCCTCAGGGTGTAGTTGGGGCATTATGTAAAATTCCCGGACCCTTTCCGCTGCCTTCTCTTTTGATATCGCCGCTCTGGCGTCCGTCTGGTGGGAAACATCTACATTTGGACCGTATATGCAGCGGCAACACCATCGTTCTCGTCACCGACGAAAACGACATCGCCGAGTACGTGCAACACCATTCACAACAAGGGCGGAGTGATCGCCGTGGATGAGAAGGCCGCCCGCGGGTAACCCGAGCTTACGACGTGGACCGCAATGGCCTGCCCATACGGCAGGCCTTTTCTGCTTGTTTTGCTTCACGAGAGCCCGCGTGCGGAGCCCAAGCGAACGCGCGACTATTCAGTTCGGACCCTCTCTAGAAGTTCGGGAGACCACAGAGCGATTTGCTCGCCTCCACGCGCATTCTGTTCTGCGGCCGTCTGGTTGTAAAGAGCGAGCAGTTGGCGATTGTCAAGCATGGCTTCAATGAGCTTGGCGCGACCAAAGCGTTTTTCCACCATCACGGCCATCTTGTATCCGATCGTGTACCAGGGCCCTTGCACTCCAAAAAACTGCATGCCGATTTTCTTCTGCTCTTCCTCGGTTTTAAGGCGTCCATCGAGGATGTCAAAAAAGAATCTCTCCACGGTTTTCAGGTCGGAATCGAAGTTCGCCAGGTCGCGGTCCCAGCGGGCGCGGTCCTCAGGGCTGCTGTTGGCGTGTGGGTGGACGTCAGGACTTCCTGCTGCTGCAAGCATCGCGAGTCCCTCGCCAAAATCTCCCATCCACTCCGTCGTCGCCTTTGCGTTCGGTCTGAGTCTCACCAGGGCTTTCTCTGCCTCGGGCCACACGCTGGCGAACCCGATGTGGTGCAACTCGTGAGCAACAGTATTCTCGAATTTCGCGGGCGATATATCCGGGTCAAGGTACAAAAAGATCGCCGGGTCCTTTGTGGGTTCCAAGACGAAGCTATTGTGGACGGGTTTGATGGTTGGAAACACCTTTGCACGGATCCTGGCACTTGCGGGCAAGTAATTGAGGACGCGCGCGGCAGCGCCATTCAGATCCGCTCGCTTCCATCGGGCAAGGGTTTGCTTCAGGGCAGGCGCGTTCTGAAGGAGAGCGTCGGAGAGAACAAATCTCTGAAAATCGGCATCGGTAAAATCGCGATGCAGAGCCGCCTCGCGTGTTTTCAGGCGCTGGTATGGTTCGGTTGCGAACAGGACTTTCCAGTCAGACTCGCTGGCCTTTCGCTTTGCTGCGCGTTTGTCGAGAATGTTCAGCACAGCATCCGCTTCGGACGTGTCAAATTTCAGTGCGATGCGCGCGTCGGACGCACAGGCAGGCGCCGCGAGAAGGAGGAAGGCAATTAGCATACGCATGGTCATTGGACGAAATCCTCAATGGTTTGGTCAGTCTCGCTGCCGGTGCTCTGGCTCCTGCTATCTCCCGGATGATGTATACCACATCAGCCGATACCTGGGGGGGGCGCTTTCGCTTTCGCGGACTACTCTGCCTAATAAACACCGAGCGCATGAAAGCCAGGCTGGAGCCGCGACTCTCTACTGGCATAGGCCTTAGTTAGACGTTCCGTCGGCGGTAATAGTCGAAAGGAAGAAAGAAGGGTTATGGGTGACGACCGGTATCACTCACCCCAGCGAACTCATTGAGGCTGGTAAGCAGCCTGAGCGGGACATTCGACATGAGCTTGGCGCTGGGGCATTTGGGATATCGTCGTCGGCGGTGGACGACAAAGACAAGCCGCATGTCCGATTGGACTCTGCGTTAGTGCCTCGTCGCGACTCGCGACCTCTGGGCAATCAGGTTGGCAATTGGGGCGCTGGGGCCTCATTCCCCCGAAGTCCTAGAGTTGTATCGGGAGCGCACCAACAGCACAAAATTGCATCCGAGACCAATCTGCGAGGTGCGCTCCCGATACAACTCTAGGACTTCGGGACAACCATCGCTTAGCAGGCTCTTAGCGCCGCTGTTCGGCTCAGAGTTTCCTGGAGCCGGATCATCGTCAGTGCTCACTTGGTGGGGACGAGGCGCTTGAGTTCCTCGAACCAGTTGACCACAAAACAGAGCTGCGTCGTCTCAATTGGAGATCGGTTGATGAAGACAAACTGCTGGCCACCAGGCACGACAGCGTAGCTCGCAAAGGGAGAATAACGAGCAGAAATATTCCGACTCTCCGGAAAAAGAAGAATACGCCTGCGCACGAAAGGGGGCTTGGTGGCGATTTCAGCCACGTAGAGTCCATTTGCGCTGCGATAGAAAAGTTCATTTCCGGGTCCGCTTGGATCCCAACGGGGCTCAGTTCCGCCTTCCAGCGACACTTGCGTATCATCGCTTCTTTCCGGGTATCTCGTCAGGTAGGCTTGTGGTGTTCCCGACTTGTCTGACTGATAGGCCATCCACTGCCCGTCAGGTGAAAACGACGGGAAAAGCTCTTCATTCTCGGTATTCAGAAATGGCTCTGGTGGTCCTTCTTTTCCTATCCGACCCGTCCAGATATCCCAGCCCGTTTTAGGATTCTTTTCCACAAATGCCAGCACATTGCCGTTTGGATGGAAAGACGAGGGATAGCGAGGATCTTTACTGTTGAATATCGATGTTGCTTCGTCCTTCGAATTGGGATTTTTCAAACGCATCTGGTATCCAGTTATAGGCTCCCAAGTGTACGCCAGGCGTATGCCATCGGGATGCCATACCGGGCACTGCTCGTCACTTCCCTCAAAGGTTGCGCGCTCAAGAGGACCGCCGGCAAAGGGGTAGATGTGGATATCATTGTTCGATTTGGCCAGACTAACGGCAATGCGCCGCCCATCCCATGAAAGGCCGAGACCGACAAAAAAGTGGCTTTCGTTATCAGTTCGAGGAACCTCAATCGGTCGCGCATTCCCGTTGCGGGCGATCAGCACAAAGTTGTCTGCGCCTTTAACCATGGTACCAGGCACATAAACAAGGTGCCCCGTACTCGAAACGGCGAACTCTATCTTACCGCTGGTTGGGGACATCATGACTCCATCCAGCACCTGCCTGGGCTCGCCTATCGTAAGTGTTTCAAGGTCAAAGGGAGCTGCCATCAGCTTGCCACCATATCCGTAAACCAGATGCCCCGAGGGGAGGTAGCGGCCGCAGGTGCCGGTGATAATCGTTCTCGTAGAATTCTCCATCACGGATCGAACCGTAATCTGCGCCTGATCCGCCGATATAATGTTGGGGGAAGCCAACGTGAAGAGGATGCGATCACCCCCAGGCAGCCTCTGAGGAAATTTAAAAGTGTTTTCATCCTTTTGGGAGTCTGGGGTCATGAACAACTTCGGGCTTCTGTCTGAGAGAAGCAAACGATAAATGCCTTTCCTGATGTCGGTAAAAAGTATGGAGTTATCGTCTTCATAATTTCCATCTCGCACGTAAGGCCCTAATGAATCTGCGAGTGGTTGAACCGCTCCGCCTGCAAGGGGAACCTGTTGCAACTTTCCATTCGCGAAAAAAGCTATCGATTTGCCATCCGGAGAGAAAAAAGGATTCCGGATCCCCTGCAAGCCAATGATGTGTTTGAATTCCATATTGGGATCATCAAGGCGTCGATAATATAGGCGAGTATTCGGAGGAGAACCTGCAATATAGGCGAGTTGCTGGCCATCGGAGGAGATCGCGAGACTTATTTCGTCAAATGACAGTACCAATGGCGCCTGCAGCTGAATATGAAAACGCATCGTTTTTGGCGATGGTGGCGCCGGGAGCATCAAGATTCGCAGGGCAAACACGACAGCAATGATCAATATTGCAGCGGAAATTATCCAGGGTAGCGCGCGCCATCGCGAAGTCTTGAGGCTCGCAGCTTCCTGGATTCCGGACGCCGCAGATGCGGCATCGAGGATCTCGATGCGGGCGTCGGCTATATCCCGCAGGCGAAGGCCGGCATCCTTCTGGAGGCAGCGCCGAAGCGCGGTACGAACGCCATGGGGCGTACCTGGGGGCAGTGTCTTCCATTCCGGCTCTCCCTTGATCACAGCGGCCAGGATTTCCGTTGCCGTCTCACCTTGGAAGGGCTGCTTGCCGGTCAGGCACTCAAAGAGGATGCAACCGAAGGCCCAGATGTCGGCTCTTTTATCTACAGTTTTTCCCTTGGCTTGCTCCGGGCTCATGTAGGCTGCCGTGCCGAGGACGACACCGGGACGCGTCATCTGATCTGTTAGTGTCGGTGAGCGCGAAAGATCAACAGCCGAAGGCTCTTCGCTGAAAGCCTTTGCCAGGCCAAAGTCCAGCACCTTGACCTTGCCCTCGGGCGTGATCTTGACATTTGCGGGCTTCAGGTCGCGGTGGATGATGCCTTTTTCATGTGCGGCTTCCACACCCTCAGCAATCTGGCGGCAGACTTCCAGAGCTTCGTCTATCGGCAGCGGCTCTTTAGCGATCCTCTGCGCCAGCGTTTCACCTTCCACAAGCTCCATGACAAGGAAACGCTTGCCCTCTGCCTGCTCCAATCCATAAATCGCTGCGATATTGGGATGATTCAGCGATGCCAATAGTTTGGCCTCGCGCTCGAAGCGCGCCAGCCTTTCGGGATCGCCACTGAACATTTCAGGAAGCACTTTGATGGCGACCTGGCGATTCAGGTTCGTATCTTCGGCGCGGTAGACGACGCCCATGCCGCCTGCGCCGAGCTTCTCAATTATCCTGTAATGCGAAATGGTCTGGCCGATCATGGAGAACACCTCCATTGGCACTCACACACTGCAATCAGAACGACTTGAAAATGCAGCGATTATAGCCGACTCGGTTAGGCCCTAGATAGCTGAATTCGCAATATTTTCTTGAGTGAATCGGCCACTGGAAACTGGCATGCGCCCCAGAAACGGCCATGTGGGAAGTTGACTGATGACCGGTCACATGGACGTATCGCGCTACTCATAGAAGTGAAATCCCCGACACTCGTGCGAAGTCCCGTTATGGGAGATGTCATCACAGAGACGCTACCGCTTTGATCTCCTCGAAGCGCGTTTTTGGGGCGCATGGTTGTTTCCGGTGACCCACTCAATCGCGCAAGTGCTGCGGATTCAGCTACCCAGGGCCGACCCGAATCGACTATAATCACAGCAAATTCTTGTCGCTCTGATTGCAGTGCGCGAAGATCCAGCGAAGAGATTCTCCTGGATCGGCCAGACTATTTCGTACTAATGCGCTTGCCCTGTAACCTGCGCATCGTGGATGGGCCTTGTCTTGACACAGTTAGACGTTTAAGGACACGGGCTGAAGACCTATGATCCGCTTCAATTGAAAGCAATGCGAGGTGTCAAAATGAAGCGTTCTGTCGCAATCCATCTTCTTCTTGCCACGGCCCTGGGCATGTCCGTTACTGCTTCCGAGCAAGTCCGGGACATGCAGTTGTTCGACTTCGACTGGCAATTTTTCAAAGGTGACGCCCAAGGCGCCGACAATCCCGACTTCAATGCATCCGGCTGGCGGAAGGTGGATCTGCCTCATGACTGGAGCATCGAAGGTCCATGGGATCCCGCCAACCCGACCGGTGGCGCTGGCGGCAATTACCCCGCCGGCATCGGCTGGTATCGAAAGCAATTCACGTTGCCTGATTCGGCGCGGGGCAAGAAGGTTTTGATCGAATTCGACGGTGTTTACGAGAACAGTGAAGTCTGGATTAACGGCAAGTCCCTTGGGAAATGGCCCTATGGTTGCACCAGCTTCGCATACGACATGACGCCGCATGTAAGGTTCGGCGGGCAACCCAACGTGATGGCTGTCCGTGCCGACGCCTCAGCGCAACCCGCCAGCCGGTATTACACCGGCGCCGGCATCTTCCGCAACGTCTATCTGACTGTTACCGATCCGTTGCGCGTCGCGCACTGGGGCACCTATGTCACGACGCCCAAGGCCAATGTTGATGCCGCCACGGTCAAAATCCGTACCAGCGTTCAGAATGACCGCGCCGGCGCACAGACCATCACCCTCACCACTCAGATCGTTGACAGCGCGGGCAAGGTCGTTGCCTCGGCCGATGCCGACAAGAACATTGCGGCGGGCCGGACTGAGGACCTTGATCAGACCATCGAGATGACCAAGCCCCAACTTTGGTCGACCGAGACGCCGAACATGTACACGCTTCGCAGCATCGTGAAGGTCGGCGGGCAGGTGGTTGACGATTACACGACGCCGATGGGCGTGCGCGAAATCGCCTACGACGTCAATAAGGGCTTCTTGCTCAACGGCCGGCAAGTCAAGATGCAGGGAGTATGCGTCCATCACGATGGCGGCGCCGTGGGCTCGGCCGTCCCCGAGGGCGTGTGGGAGCGGCGGCTACGGGTTCTGAAGGAGATGGGCTGCAACGCCATCCGGACCGCACACAACCCATTCGATCCCGTTTTTCTCGATCTGTGTGATCGCATGGGATTCGTCGTCATGGATGAAGCCTTCGACGAATGGACCATTGGGAAAGTTCGGTTCGGTTACGCGCGGTTCTACAATGACTGGTACGAGAAAGACGTGGTAAACCTCGTGCGCCGCGATCGCAATCATCCCAGCGTGGTGATTTGGAGCGCCGGCAACGAGATCGGAGAGCAGCGCAGTCCGGGCGGCGAGCAGGTGCTCGCCAAGCTCGTCACCGTGTTCAATCGCGAGGATCCTACCCGCCCGGTGACGGTCGGGATGGACAATATTTTCACCGACGAGGGTGAAGCGCCGGATGCCTTCACGAGCCTGCTGGACATCGTGGGATACAACTACGTTGATCGCTGGGTCTCCAGGCGGGAAACGATGTATGCCGACGACCGGCACGATCATCCCAACTGGAAGTTCGTGGGCACGGAAAGTGCGGGCGTCGGCGGCTCGCGGAACGCATATACGCTGCCGCCTCTGCCCGGTGAGACGGCTGCGCCGACAACCGGACCCGCCGCGGGCCGGGGAGCAGGACGCGCCGGAGGTGGTGGCGGAAGCGTCGGCGGTGTCCGCGGCGCCGGCTATGCGACCAGCATGATCCGCGGCGAAGCGCTCTGGAAGTTCATCAAGATCCACGACTACGTCATCGGCGACTTCATGTGGACTGGAATCGACTACCTCGGCGAGACCGGCGGCGTTAGCCGAGGCGCCGGAAGCGGCAGGATCGACATCGCCGGCTTCCCCAAGGACGGCTTCTACTTCTACCAGAGCCAGTGGACTGCCAAACCCATGATTCACCTCATGCCGCACTGGAACTGGCCGGCTGAACGCACGGGGCAGATCATCCCTGTCATTGCCTATACCAATTGCGACACGGTCGAACTGTTCGTCAATGGCAAGTCCTACGGCCGTAAGTCGATCGAGTTCCCGCGCCAGGGCAACGCCGGAGGGTGGAACCGCTATGCCCGGCCCGTGATTCCCGGCAGCACGCTCGATCTGCACATGGCGTGGGATGTGGCCTACGCGCCGGGCACGGTCCGCGCCGTCGGCTACAGAAACAACCAGGTCGTCTACGAAACTGAGATGAAGACCACCGGCGAGCCGGCGGCCATCAAGCTTGCAGTCGATCACCCCACCGTCCGTGCTAACTCCCGCGATGTGGCCCATTTCATCGTCACCGTCGTGGACAGCAATGGACTGCTGGTGCCCACCGCAAACCCGATGATCTCGTTTGATCTGCAAGGCCCGGCCAAGATCATCGGCACCGACAACGGCAACCTGAGCGATACCACCAGCAATGTTTCGAAAGATCGCAGGGCCATGAACGGCATGGCCCTGGCGATCATCCAGACCACCCGCGAGGCGGGCAAGATTCGTCTTACCGCGCGGCCCGAAGGAATGCAGCCCGTGACGGTCGAGATCGACTCCGAGCCCGTCCTCGCGGGAAAGAAGTAAGCAAGCCGGCTACGATCTATGTCTTTCCAGGAGGTCCGAGCCGAACAGCGGTGCTAGCCCGCATTTCTCACCAGCTTTCTACTGCGGCGGCGGATCCGGGCATGTCTACTGCGTTGCGCTCGGTCAGGCTCCTCGACGTACTGTCGAGTACGCCTGTGGAGCCCTCGGTCGCGCGCCTTGTATCCATGCCCGTCTGCGCCGCCTCGCTACGAAATCTGGTGAGAAGTGCGGGCTAGAGCCTATTGAGCCCACACTCCCGCGAAGTCCCGTTCGAGGAGACGTTACGGGCACTGCAGGGAGTCGGCATAAGAGGCGGAATTTGATATAACGCCCCCCATATCAGAAACTGAGCCAGCCCTCGGAATCGAGACCCGATCCCAAGAAGCTTATTTCGACTATCGTGCAGCCTCACTAGCTGCTGTGACTTGTCGGGTGAGAGTCCCGACGATGGGAGATTTCCCGTTCGCCCATCTAGCCTGACTCCCAACGTTGCCCGGTAACGAGCAGCGTCAAAAGCGGGAGTGACA
>Ga0315284_10006024_pt1 | contig 17257 bp, 27 predicted proteins | sample YL17G09_16_MG_FD_203696 | JGI IMG/M metagenome (GOLD analysis project Ga0315284, IMG submission 203696) | Sediment microbial communities from Yellowstone Lake, YNP, Wyoming, USA - YL17G09_16 | ecosystem: Environmental > Aquatic > Freshwater > Lake > Sediment | place: USA: Wyoming | collected...
AAGCGACAAGTAACATTACTCAAATGACATTGGAAATAAGAAATATTATATTTGGTATTGAAGAATATAGAAAAGCCTATATCGCTCATCGCGATCCGGCTTTCTATAAAACCAATAGATATAAGCCCCTCATTTCTCACGACTACAAACCAAACCATCAAGGCAATTATACAGTATCTTTGTATGATACTTGGGTTCAGATAGATCAGTATAAGAGATTATTATTAGGCAAAGAGCCCGTGCAAAATTCACACTTCACTTCCCCACGCTTACAAATGGCTTTGGAAGAATTATTGAATTTCACGAGAGAGTCGTTTATGAGCGATACTCTTTTTTCTAAAATTAGGTTTTGAAATGTATCATTGTCAAAATGAGAGTTTAATCTTTATGGACGCATAAAGGCAATGTCATTGATCACGTCTTTTGCTTTGACGTTAAATTGTCAGCTCCACTGATCGCGGGGCGGCAGATCGAAGATAATCGGTGATTCTTGTTATGATTGGGGTTTGAGACTAATAACCTCAAAACTTGGTCAACGTCCGAGCAACTATACATTTCAAATTATTATGTTCATTCAAATCAAGAAAAGCGGGTCACCATTAACCGCCGCTATGGGATCTTTAATCTGGCGCGATTTAGATCCAGTTGACCGCCGCGACGGGCGGCATCGCGGCGATTTTGGCGTTGATTGGCAATGGTCATATCCGTTTTCTATTATAGATACTTGTTTTAAAATCCCTGTTAGAAGTTTCTCATCAGAGATAGACCATTGGTCTTTCCCACTTTTTCTTATTAAATTATATAAAGAAAAACATCTAAATGTTTCTACTAACCTGGCGGCTTATTATAATTATCTAAATATGGCAGGCTTTTCAACAGAAGAGTTAATTGTTCGGGAACACCTTCCCAAGATTGAAGAAGCTGATAAATCCCTTAAATATAAAGAAGTATATTATCCAATTCTAAAAATTAGATTGCTTCCGATATGGAAACCCAGAAGAGGGTATCCTTGGGATAAGATGATAACGCATAACACCATTCTTCATTGAGTATGATATAAGTGTCACACCTATTGCCTGAACGATATATGGTTTCTTTAACCGAGGAAACCAAACGCCAACACACCCCTAATCCAAAATACACTGCATGGGAGCGCAATGTTATTGATGAATACAAGCCTCTATCTAATGAAGAGATTGTAACCAAGGTCGCGGCGCGAAGACTTCCCTTTGCAGTTTTAATGACTCACCTCAATATAGACTATAATCTTGGGGCGGTATTAAGAATTGGAAATTGTTTAGGTGCCAAGGTTTATTATTATGGGCAGAAAAAATGGGACAAGCGTAGCGCAACCGGCGTTTGGAACTATACTCCCATTAATTATCTCTCGTCTTTGGCAGAAGTAAAGGCTCTCAAAGAGCAGTATGCGTTTGTCGCGTTAGAGCAAACAAAAGCATCAACCTTTTTGCCGCGCTTTAAATGGCCAAAGCAACCGCTAATTCTTCTTGGAGAAGAGTGTAGTGGGTTACAAGACACTCCGGAAATTTTGGAATTAGCAGATCATTTCGTGGAAATTCCACAACGAGGTTCGGTGCGTTCTATGAATGCGGCGACAGCGTTTGCTATTGCCGCTTACGATTATACGGTAAAATTATTATGGTAAAAGAATGTTACTCAAAATAATAAGACGAGCCGAAAAGGATAAGCATACGCTATTTTCTATTTGCCGGCTGCGCTGGCATTCCTCTAATGAGGAGGAGAAATTACATATAATGTGTAACTACCTCATTACGTTGGGGGTGCTTTCAAAGCTATCAAATATCGATGATTTCAAGTGCGAAGCACGACGCGATGAGTCTGGTAAGACCTATTGGTATATTCATAGGCTATCTCGCGCCAAAGATCGATTCCTTGTTTTTATACGGATAAACGTGTTTTCAAATCGGTAACAATCGGAGACGACGATGTTAATATCAGCAATTATTTGGATTCTACTTGGAAGTGGCTGCCTATTAGTTGTATTACTTGACGTAATAGTTATGGCTTGGGTTTTTTCTCTCGTTAAAAAAATGGTATGGGGTCGGCGCGATTCCCGCGAGGTCAGCCGACAACCTTAACGCGCATAAGTTGCCAGCCGAAATATGTTGGAGAAAACTTTGAGTCACAATATCTCTCCAAAGAGGGCAGATAGATTTAATGGGTCTGGTTCGAATCCAGGCGGTTGGTCTCATTTTTAATAGGAGTAAATATGTCAGTTATTATTTTTTTAGTGCCGGTGCTACTTGCAGTTAGCAGTTGGTTTCTCGTTAAGTATCTAACACGTAATCTTGTTCATCTCGATGGAGCGCGGCGATCTATTTGGGCAATGGCTTTATTTATGTTCGTCGCTGTTCAGTTGTGGCATAAAGTATTACATCAAATTGTTCCCTAAACATTTTTCCAGGATTTATTACTAATTATATTTTTGATAGTTCCTTTCTTAACTCCAAACATATCAGCAATCTGTTGATTGGTTATTTGAAATAATAGCCGAGTGTAATTCCTCACAGGAAGTATATATTGAAATTTATTTGCATATAGTTCCGGTCCTGCTTCGGCAATTCTTTTATGCTCTACCCATCTCCTATGAGCATTTGAGGCTTTGCCAATATATCGTTTATTATTAACCGTATTTATTATACTATAGACATAGAACATATATCTTATATATCACGATGATAACAAAATACACACAACAAGTTGCACAATTGGCGTTAGATTTGGATTGTGAATTACATATAGATATTAAATTCCGCACCACCGCAATGATGTATGTAGAATTTTCTCCCCCATATGTAGAAGTTCCACCCATCACAGATCAAATATCGTATCTAACTAATTTGCACGAGTTGGGTCACGTATTTCACGGACATACTCAAGGTCGCCCACCCCATAATGATAAGAAGTTTTACTTTGAAAATGGAGTCTTAAAAAGCGAAGCCCAGGCTTGGGAATGGGCACTTGATCTATGCATTGATCAGATAGCCGACACCTCTCGTCTTTTTATGTGGGATAGGTGTTTGGGTAGTTATTATCTATATGGTTATATAGCGTCGGCGGGTAAACCGGACAGAATCCAGAATGGCAATCGCCATCACGTAGAGTTTCTTTATGACAAGCCGGATGAGTATTTTACTTCTGTCGTAAATAGAATGCAAGGAAATTTAACCACTTACGCTATTCAATATAAAGGTTGAAATAGTCACTATATGATTATTTTATCATTGAAGCCTTGACTGTAGCGTTTTAACATTTAACTTGTCCCTAAGGATTTACAAATGATTTATACTTCTAAAGTTAGTTTAACTCAAGAGGAAATAGTAGACTCTCTCGCAGAGAGTATACGTAAAAAGTATCCAGAACTGGCGGAAGAAGAGTTTGAAATAACATTTGGCTGGGACGCATACAGTTATATATGCACAGTAAGCATTGAACACGCTTAATAGCGAGTTACGCAATAATTCATTAGGCTTAAATTAAGCCCATACGCATTGGCAACCCGCATGACAGAATCATAATCTATGCATAGATATCGCAGTTTACCATAACGCGGATACATTAGCGACTCCAAGTCGGCTTCATTGTGCGTTAGTGAAAGTAAGTGTCCCATTTCGTGTAAGGTAATGGTTTCAACCGCATCTGCACTGATTCGATCTCTAATAACCTTTATTACACTGCCTCCAACACGATCTGCCCAAGCAAGAGTTGAGACACAGCCCTTTATTAACTTACATTGCTTGTAAGGAACGTCGTCTGGAATGGCGTAGTTATCACTATTGACTTTAAGTATCAACCAACCCTGCCCGCGTCGAGATTGCATAATTAGTGTTGGTTCCATATCAAAGTTGTAATTTACAACTCTCAATTTAATTTGTCCATTTAAAGCGTAATTCCATTGGGAAATAGCATTATCAATTGCTAATTTATCAGTTGTGCTAAATGTTTTATCAATATAAATGGGAATATTACGTTTGGTGCTTCCAACAAAAGCCCCGTTATTAGTATAAGTATATTTATATTGAATGTAACTACAGTTAAGACTGACAATGCTTAGCGTAAGCAGCAGTAAGTAAAGCATTTTTTGCATAAAAGAATACCAAAGAATTAGAGAGAGTTATGTCAGATTCTGAAATCGAAGAAAATAGATATTACCTTATTAAGCACAGATGCTCTGCATCGGAAGCACAGGTCAGGTGTTATCTGGATAAGAATAAAAAGGCTAAATTAATATCTGTCCAGTTATTAACTGGCAAGGTTATATCATTACAACACATCAAAGACGTGTTGTCAAAAATTAAACAAGATTATGGATCTGATTCATCGGTTGATGAGTTGGCTTGACTTAAGATTATCAAAGTTTGAGTCATCGTATCGTGTAGTTGAATAACTTAATTCTACGCAAGTAGAAATTATTATTAAAATAATATGAGCAGCTTCGGCTAACCCATTGACTTAATAATGATATCGGCATTTATTCCAGCCTTTAAGGCTATTAGCAACCCTAATGGTCGGAGGCGAATCGAGCAATACGTTGTCTCATTTTTACTTTCATTCACGTAAATAATATGGATCCTACAATTAAAGCAGAACAATCTTCGGTATCTTGTGATGACGCAAAAAATGCGCCGCATCCAACTTGGGCTAATCGACCCAATGATGATGGCGATTTCTTAGCCGATGAAAAGACCAGGAAACCCAAAGGTAAAAAAATCAAAAAAATGCGTACTACATATGATAGGTAGGGCATTTAAAATGGAAGATAAAACGTTCTACGCATTGGCGTTTACGATCAATAAATTAGTGACCGATTATCAGTCGGGAGCTTTAAAGCATCACCAATATGTTGGTGCTTACGACAAGACTCTCGAACAGTATCGCATTTCAAAAAGACAATGGGTTGCTGAAATAAATAGGCGTTCGTTGGCAAAGCAACAAGCAACATAATGGCACACCTATCGGCAGAAGAAGAAGACACCTTAATGAGTGCGGCTAATGATGCCGAGATACACCAACACTGGTATCAGGCTGCTATTCTTTGGCGCAAGTTAGATGAAATCTCTTGTGCTGAATTTTGTGAAAACATTTTACAATATTTGGCAGAATCTAATTTTGAAAAACTAAGTCGCCGCGAGGGCATCCAACGCCCGTATCCAATTCGAAAAGATAATGAATGGTACGAACGCTGATGCCAAAGCGTAAAGTCAAAAAGAAAAAGAAAAAGAAGACTAAAAAACCACGTAACGTTAGCGCTATTACCGCAATAGTCCATTGTAAGGGCGGATCTCATAAAGATCGAAGAAATAAACGGTCTAAAAAAGACAAACAATGGAACACTGATATAAACTAATCAGGGATAAATCTACTAATAAATTGGATTTAGTGTGAAAAGGAAATAATAATGGCTGTTTTTCATATGCCGATAATACTTCAAATTGAAGCCGATTCAGCAGAAGAGGCTCAAAAAGCAATCGATGATTGGGTTGGAGAAATAGATATAAATGACGATCTCCCAACGGGGACCGAAGATATCGATGGTGCGCCCAATTGCGATTATAACGATGAGGGACAGCGTCTTTTATATTTGCCGACTAATGATGAGGCAGATGAAGACCTTAAAGAAGAAGATGAAGACGACGATTTTGATACCGAAGATTTCTAATTAATCATTGACAATTTTATTTCAACATTTACAATCGGAGCAAGTAATACAATGGCACTACGGCACCTCTATATGCGCGACTATTCAACCTCAAATAAAAGAATGGTTGGTTGTTTGGCAGTAGAAATTAACAGGGAAGCGAACGAAGTTCGTTATGCTTTTTCCGTATGTTCTCCTCTCGATGTCTTTGACAAAGAGTTGGCTACACGAATTGCATTTGGTAAGCTGAAAGCTAAACCTGCCGTATTGCTCGGAGTTCCTACAACTGGACACGAGGTTACCAAATTGATTATGCAGGATATCGTTACTAAAAACGAACTGCAAGTTAAGGGGCAAAAACGTTCTGTCATTGGTTGTCGTGCCGCAAGCGAATGGCTTGCTCATACATCGCAACGCCAACCAGTTAGCCGCGAGTTAGGTTTAAGCGGTAATTGAAATAACTTGTCTTGCTTGTCTTGTCTTAACTTATCTTAACGTATTATTTTATAATGGGAAAAAAGAAAAAACGCCACGTAAGCTTAATGAAGGATTGGCCTTCTGATTCGGTTGGCGTTGGCTATGATAGTTTAATTTTCCCACTGAAGAAGATTATTCATGAAGGTTATAGGTTAGAACGTTTACCTACAAAACAATTTACATATACTGGTTTTAATATCGGCAAAGAAGACCAGATATATTATCCAACCCCAGAAGAAAGATTTGCAACTCGTTGGTTAGAGAATGAGGCAAAATTCAAACGCACATTAATGGATAATGTGCTAATAACGGTATTTCAATTGGGCGTTGAACAGGGTCGCCGCATCGATAGTTCAAATCGCTGTAATAATATCTTATTACAAGATATGTTAAAGTCTCGCACCAGAACCATCAAAAATTTACGAGAACAATTAAGCCTATATGATGATTCATATAATGAAGTGCCGGTTCCGCTTGAAAATGAAGACAACCGTCTTCTCATAGAGGATGCGCTATTAGAAGCGCTTGACAATGTTGATGCTCAAATCTCCAAAGAGGAATAATTTGAGAGGTTCCATTTTCAAGCCTCCCGCCGGGTTAATTCACCTTTGGGGAGTGGTGGGCAAATTGTAAAATTCGGTAAAACCATTCCAACTTTTAGGATAGAATATGTTTAGTTATATTTATGCAGGCAATCGGTTGGGCATTAATTATGCCACTGCTGCCAAAACTCAAGATGACATCAATGCTCTTGCGCTCGATCATATTCTGAATATGCTTCAACAAGAGCGTCTCGTGGCGCCAGTCGGAAAAGAAGCTCAAAAAGTCTTTGACGCTTTGGCAGCTAAAGATGTAACTCAAGCAATTTCTGCATGGAACGTTTATGCGACTTTGCTTTTACAAGCAACGATTGCTTGTCATAAAATTGAACCCATATCAATAGTAGATGATGGGAAATAGGCAAGTATCAATAATGTCTCAACAAGAATTTATACTAAATATAGTCAGCAAACTTCTTCATGATAAAAATAATTCCCTTATTAAGGAAGAGTTGCCTACAGTAATTTGTAATCTATTGAAACCTTTTTCAAAAAGAAGCAAAGCGTCTAAACAGCTTGATATGGTTGTTGGTAAAATGATTTGCTCCTACGGTATTTGTGGACGTTGTCACCGTGGCAAGTTAAAAAGACCTTCGGATCTATTCTGTAAATTCTGTAAAAGCGTTTTAAAAGACCAAGCCAAGAAAATTATTGAATAGGACTTATATGATAAAGTATAATAAATTTTCGCCGGCGTCGTCGTCGGCACCCGCACCAGCGCATGAAGTAAAGACAAAGCAGAACATACTCGATCAGTGGGTTGCTAATAAAGTAGCAAACTCTACCGCAGAAATGGCGCATGAGGGAATGTCGTTTGCGTTAAAAACAGATGCCGGGACCTTGTCCTATAAGCCTAATGTTAATGGTAATTACACGGAGTTTTTACGTGTAACTATTGAAATGATGTTGGCTTTCAATTCTAGTGAAGTCGATCCAGAATTTAAGAAAGTTCTCAAGCGAGCTTTTCTTGCATATGAAAATGGCGAAGACTTCGGTGACGACGATGATGGCGATGATGAAGATTTGGATTTCGTTGCTACTGCATTATCGAGTGCGCAGGGCGAAGCTGAAAAATATGAAAAAGGAGTTCAATATATAAATTCCTTAGCGAAGTCAGATTCATTAACATTGAAGATTCTTCAATCTCGCTCCGAAAATATTACACCGTCTCGTGTCGAAAAGCTAATCGAAAAGCTAACAGATTTACCTCCAAATATACTGCACTCCGTAGTGCATAACGCGATGCCGTTTACGCTTTCTTTTGAGAAAGCTTCGGAAGTATATACTTCGCTGCGTATGTTGGATATTCCCATTACTGTAAAATCAGGGGATGACAAATCTTCCAGCACTAAAAAAGCATCGGCATCCAAAAAAACAACCAAACAAATTTTGGTAAAGAAATCATCAACAACCAAAAAAGCTTCAGCGAAAAAAACTACAAAACACTCTAATACGAAAACAGGTAAAACGCTTACCGGCTCTGAACAGTTACAAACTACGGTAGGCATTATTCAAGAATAAGATGCCGACAATAGATGAATTTATAATCTGGCGTTCAAAGTTAGAACTTGAATATGCGCTTATCTGCAAATTTTGTTCTAGAAAAGTAATAGATCCTGGTAAAACCAGTCAGCAGGTTTTTACCAAATCCAAATGTCCCCATTGTTCTCAAAGCAAAGACTTACACAAAGTAAAGAAAAAGTTTAGAATCGATGTTAGCTGAAAAACAACTAATCGAATGGTTTCATGCCAATGGAATTGATTTGGGGGTGCCTTTCCCCACGCCATTAATTGGGCGCCTTTTTCGTAAAGCATTGATATTAGATCAGACTTTATTTGTCCTTTTAGGGAAAAGTTTCACGCCTTATGACAAGAATAAGAATCTCTTGGTTTTAAAATTCTCCAATTGGAATGAAATGTTTTTATGTTATACATCATATGGTGCTACCTTTACAATATCAGCATCATGAACATGGATACACGCCGAACGCCGACTAACAGTTTAACACACAGATTACAACAATTGTTGGAATATTTTGAAGACCCTAAAGAGCCGAGAGAGGACATGATAACGTATATCGATCCGGAAAAAACGAATAAACGACAGTTGCCAATCGCACACAACTACGATCGTCACGATCCTAGGCTTACGGTGGTATCTTCTTTTGGCGAAGATTCAATAAGAGAAATTCCGGCAGAGCAAGTTGTGCCGATGCCCAAATCACTTGCCTTGGTGCAGGTAAAAAATGATAATGAAATCCTCAAATTAAGTGGCGGCAAATATAGGGCGCACGAGCGGCATCATTTCGTTAAAATTCGTGCAACCTCTTTTGTATCCTGCGCCACCCCCACGGGCGCCTATTCTGAAATAGCCATAGTCCTATGGGTTGATAGTAAGAATTACTCTAAATCACTTAACGATCGTTATAGAATCGTATTAAGTATGATGTATGATTCGGAAGAAGATTTATGGAACGTATCTTCCAAGCTAATCAAACGAGTAGCCTATTATTCCAAAGACGAAGAAGAGGGGCAAATTAGCGGTCGCCTTTGCCTTACTTCGGAATTACGATCTGAAATTAAGAAAATGCTATTGTATTTAGGCATCTCTCCTAGAGATGCATTTCGAAAATTCAGAAGAAATATGGCAGAGGAGCTTGTGATTACCGAATCAGAGTTTGGTTTTACAACTGTCGAAAACGCTTCACACTCGTCTCTTTTAAAGGATCTGGAAAAAACCTCCACCACCACCACCGCAACGACAGGTTGGGACCCTCATAGACAAAATTATAACGGCAATCATCATGTATCCAGGCATCGCGGTCGTGTTAACGATCCTGATCTATATAAAGACGCTATGCTCGGCTATAGTGTAGATGATTGTTATGGTAGTGATTAAATATGAAATTTCTAAAAAAATGTGGCGCATTTGTTTGTCGAACCCTACTGGGATTGATTCAATCAACAAACAGCAATCTCAATTATATTAAAATTGGAGCATTAGTCGGCACATTCGGTTTGTATAGTTTAGTATTTTCGTGGAAGTTCGCCCTTCTACTGATGATATCTATTGGGTGGCACGAAAGCGGACACGTATGGGCTATGCGCCGCGTCGGAATGACTACCAGTGGTTTTTATTTTATACCATTTGTAGGTGGCGTAGCCGTGGGTAATAGCAATTATGGCACTTTGCGTGACAAAGTAATTGTTGTTCTTATGGGACCAGTATGGGGAATGACTCTAGCCCTTCTTACTTGGTTTGCCTATTTAGTAACGGACAATACTTTTCTCGGAGTTGCCGCCTACTGGCAATCAATATTAAATTTATTTAATCTGTTACCGGCAAATCCGCTTGATGGCGGACAACTGTTTCGTTCTATACTTACTTCCATCAATAAAAAAGTTGCCGACGCCTTCGCATTCCTATCTGTATTAGCTTTTCTAACTTTGTTCTCTTTCTTTAAAAGTCCAATATATCTATTGGTCGCTTATTTTGCAGGAAAAGATTTTTGGGCACACTATAAATACTCGATAGAGGCAGAAACCACTCCATTATCACGCAACGAAATTGTGATAACTGCCACATTATATGGGATACTTTGTTCAACCCTTCTATTAATACTGTATGCCACAACAGCCATTGGCGCAAATCTTGCTATTTATCTCAAATGATAGGACGGTATAGTGTATACTTTTCATATATGGCTAACAGCCCTATTACCCATTAAAGAAAGTAAGCTTATTGCCGGACTTGTGCATAAGGGATATGCTGTATCTGCCGCCGCGTCAACTGACGAATTGTCATTAGTTACTAACACTAACGCTACCTACGGTATACTTGCTTGCAAAGTTCATCGAGAATTAGCATCTACTTCGGAACTATATGATGATCTTTGTGTCATTCTAGCTGCGCATCATTTTACTTATTATTCTCTTATCATTTCAGAATTTTCTACGCTCTCTATGTGGAATGCTGGAAACGCCGTAATCGATACGTTACCATCTATTGATGACAAACCTTTCAAAAAAACAATTAATTGAGAATTAAATGAAACCAAATAATCATCCAGCAAGAGTTGCCCTTCGTAAAAGCGAAGCGAAAGCAAGACAAGAGGCATCCAACAAACTGTCTCCCAAACAACGTCTAGAAAATTTAGATATAAAATTCGGAGCGGGCGAGGGGGCTAAAAAAGAAAGAGCCAAACTTGTTACTGTTGCGGCAAAACCGGCGCCGCAAAAAGCCGCATCCACTACAACGGTCATTGCTAAAAAATACGAAGAATTGGAAACCTCATCTTTACCAGATGAAGTGCTACAAGAGATTGCCGCTTTAAACGATGAGGCTAATAGTAAGAAAAAACTTAAAGCCAAGGACCGTCGAGCAAAACTTCACACCAACAATGACTGACGATCTTGGTATACGCAAATTATAATGGACAAAGAACTACACAAATTAGATTTACGGATTGGCGAGGCACGATTAATTCGTGATATAACTTGCCGCTTATTTGATCTAAAGCGTATCGGCGTTGATATGAATCCCGTTGATTGGGAATACCAATCAAACGGGTATCGTCCATTGGTGCAGTTTTTAGAGAACAAATATGCGGCGCCCGTTATTATCACTAACGGCGCCAACCAAGCTTTACATGCAGCCATTTATGCCTTAAAACATAAGGGCTTTAATCGTTTGGGTATTCGCCTTCCTTATTGGAACCGTATTCCCGAAATTGCCAAACATATGGGGGTAGGACACCTACCATTTGAAGGCAGCTTTCTATCAAATGATAGTTTGGGCATTGATAGTTATTTGGCAACGATGCCAAATAATCCTGATGGGCATTTACCATCGTCAGAAAATATCCGCACCGTTGCAGATATTCTAAAAGAGCAAGACATTCCACTCATTCACGATGCGGTGTATTATACGCGCACCTACTTGCCATTGGATCATCCAATAGAAAATGTAGGGGACGTGCAGATATTTAGCGCATCTAAACATTACGGATTATCCTCTTTACGAGTGGGATATATGGTTATCTATAATGCTTCATTTTATAGATTGCTTGCAGATTTTATGGAGCTATCCACGGTAGGAGCATCTGTGCCTGCACAGAAGCTATTCTTACAAATACTTTCAAGAGAAGAACAGGTTCCGTTTATCAAATCAGAATTTGAGAAAACCTCTCGTGAAGAATTAAAAAAAGCAAAAAAACTCTTTAAAGAAGTCAATCCCGAATTAGTGGAATTGCCAGAAAACTTTGAACGTTCCTGCGGAGTCTTTGCGTGGGTAAAACCAAAATTACTCAGTCTATTTGAACAGACCAAAATCGAGGTATTACCAGGTGCTATTTTTGGTATGCCCGATCACGTCAGAATAAATTTGGCAGCCGGCAATGAACACATTGCAGAGGCGGTAAGAAGAATCAATAGTATCTGATTATGCTGTAACGATATTTTTCTTTTTCTGACGAATTACTGATTTAGTTCTATTAAGAATTTTAGCAGCATCAGATATCGAATGAGACAATATCAATATCTTGTTGTGAAAATTTGCGCCTTGTTATTCCTTGTTGTCAAATAGCTATATCTTGTGATATAGAAACTTTTCTATCGATTGATAAACAATTAGTGCCACGAAGAAAAGCCTAATGAGAGAAAACATTATAATCGGCGATATTCACGGATCAAGGGATGAATTTAATCAACTACTAAAAAAATTAAATTACAATAAAGAACAACATCGTATTATCCTTGTAGGAGATTTCATTGATAGAGGTCCTGATCCTATTGGATTAGTACATCAAATTCAAGATATGCAGCTTGAAACGGTTCTTGGAAATCATTGTGAAAAGGCGCTTCGTTGGCGTCGTCATGAAGCCCTTAAAGAGCTAACCGGCAAAGATAACCCTATGAAGGAACCAACACCTCAAAGGCGTAAAGAATGGGAGGCTCTAACCAAATCTGATCTCCGATGGTTAACCTCCCTCCCCTTACAAATTCATATAAAAGATAACTGGTATGTTGTTCACGCTGGTATGGAGCCAGGAATTCCATTTGATAAACAAGACATAGAACGAATTATTCGTATTCGTTATGTTGATAAAAAAGGATTATATGTAAAGCCTAAAACCAAAGATAAACCTGAAGGTAGTTATTTTTGGGCAGAGAAATGGGAACAACCATTTAATATAATCTTTGGGCATCAAAGGTTTGAAGAGCCGAGGATATTCAAAAATGATAACAATACTTGTATTGGTCTTGATACGGGTTGTTGTTTCGGCGGTTCGTTAACTGCATATAATTTAGAACGTAATGAGTATACGAAAAATTAAAGCTAAAAAGGTATATTACGAAAAATGACAACTTCTAATGTTCGTGTGCGTATTGCACCTTCAAATACTGGTTCCGATGTTCATATCGGCAATGTGAGAACCGCATTATTCAATTACTTGTTCGCAAGAAAGAATAAAGGATCGTTTATTTTTCGTATTGAAAACTCTGATACCGCTAGATCCAAAGATGAGTATGCTGACTCTATTGCGGCTTCTCTAAATTGGCTTGGGTTGGTGCCAGATGAGGGTTATAAGTGCGCCAACCAGGATCACGGTCCTTATATGCAGACGCATAAACTCGATCGTTACAAGCAAGTAGCAGATCAGCTCATCGAAAGCGGGCATGCGTATCGGTGCTATTGCACCGCTGACGAATTGGCTGCCCAAAAAGAAGTTAATAAAAACAGCAAAGGCTTTGCCAAGTATCCTGGCACTTGCCGTGACCGTAAAGACCAGCCTAATGATAAGCCTTACGTGGTGCGCTTTAAGGCACCTACCGATGGCGAGATTATTTTCGAGGATAAGGTCTTCGGAAAGATGGTTGTTCCTAACAAAGAGAATTATGACTTCGTTATTATGCGAGGCAATGGCATCCCCTTATACAACTTTGGTTGCGTAGTCGATGATATCGATCAGAGAATCTCCCACGTCATTCGTGGTAGGGACCATTTGGTAAATAGTATTCCCCAAATACTCCTTTATGGCGCATTAGAGGCTCCTATTCCGGTTATGGCGCATCTTCCTATGATGCTCAATCAAAGGGGCGAGAAGCTATCTAAACGCGACGGAGCCGTCACCATAAGAGAGTATCGTGAGAATGGTTATTCCCCTAATGCGATCCTTAATTATCTTGCCAAATTTGGTTGGGGATTTAAAGATAAGGAACTTTTCTCGTTAGACGAACTCATTGAGAACTTTTCTCTTGAAGCCTGCGGTCGTAATGATGGTAGATTTGATCCTGTTAAATTTGCATCAATCAATTACGCCCATCTTAAGTCCGAAGAATTAACTAGCACAGAGGTTTATGCCAAACATCTCAAGACTATTGTTGATTCCCAAAACATTGGGGAGTTTTCCACAGGGCATTTAACTCCTTTTATTCCTGTTATTCGTTCGAGAGCTAAAACTTTCGTGGAAGCATCGGCTTTTTTGGAGCCAATGTTGAATAATGACATGAAGCCGACCGCCGAATTGATTGAAAAAACATTTAATGAGATTAATACGCCTCATGTTCAAGACTTGAATACGATGCTATCTGCATTAGATAATTGGAACGAAGTTGAATTGCGTAATAGCATTCAAGTGTGGCTTGCCGAAAGAGCTTTATCTCTCAAAGATATTGGTGGAGCACTGCGAGTTGCACTATTGGGTCAATCAAATAGTCCTGAATTGTTTCAAGTGCTTGAAGTTCTTGGAAAAGAAAAAGTTTCTGCAAGAATTACTAAATGCTTAATAAGTATTAAACAACATCATACATAAATCCAAAACTATCGAATATGATGGGTTTAAAATTTATGTTAGTATGGATGACAATATATGGTTGCGAATAAACGATAGAAGTAGAAATAGTTCTTTGAGCTATACTAAATTGCAAGCGAATACGACGATAGATTTACATACTATTCCCAAGCTGGTAATGCTAATGTAAAGGTATACTGTTATGAAGCCCGTCACATTGCTAGCTCAAAAGTTCGCCCAAATTATACAAGATAAAGAAGCAATGCTTGCTACAACACCACAGGAAGTAGCAGATTTTCTAACAGCTTTTCTAAGGGAAAGGGCTCATACACTAATCTTTACAACCAAGACGCTGACACAGGAAATGTTCAGACAGTGGAATGACGGCTTGCCTAGCGATACGATGTTCAGTATGCCGGAAAAGGCACAGAAGATAGATAGTATTAGAGAAGCGTTACAAAGCTATATGATAGGCAATCCGGAAGCTTTTAGCTATTCAAAACACGGTTGGAGACCGGATCGCAAGCAGTTTTATCATCAACAGGCAACTGTAGTAACAGCTGCAGATCATCTACCTAATTTTACGCACAAATATAAGGCTGGCGATTTGTTGACGGATGGTAAAGGTGTTTATGCTATCTTTGTAAAGTATGATTATATGGAAGGTCATTCGCAACGAGTGATTGCTACGGTATTGATGGTATCCAAAGACAAGGATTTACAGGATGAAACGCAAGAAGCTTACTATATGGATCGACCATTGTTTCAACCCAGTTCATCATTTAATAATGCAGCTACAACGACTTTAATGGCTAAAACACTGGATGAAGCTTTTACCCGTATAGCTAAACGTGGAGAATACAAGTTGTATGTGGATGGCAAACAAGTCGCCTAAAATAAAAGCAATATCTCTAGCATTTAAACCTGTCTGACTACAAATCAGACGGGTTTTGTGTTATATATAGACGATGGCAATACTGGCAATTATACTCTGGATGGTACGATACAGAAGATGACGATAGACCGTCAGGCTGGTAAAGTTAGGAGAAGCAGATGAAGTGGTACTATAATGAAGCAACAGAAGCCGAGAGTGCATAATACCTTTACGTGTTTGAGATATTTTGCATTTAATGTGGTATTGTTATATCGCTAAAAAAGCAAATCAATAACTTTCCTTTTCATTTACTTGGAGCGAGTGGTTGGGGAGCAACGCAATATGCGTAAGAAATGAAATGCTAACTCGTGGTAGAACGAATGAGTAACGTCTCAAAGAGATTCGTTAGAAAATTCTACTTAACGATAACATCGTTAACTTTGACATTCACATTTATGTAGGTGTCAATACCGCAGGACTGATCCCCTGCTAATAGGAGTCAACCTATGATAACCAGACTGATCCTTGGAAAAACCCGTTAGCCGCGGTCGTTTACTGCAAATGAGCATGGCTGCGCCGCTAGCAGAGGCGCGATGATAGGCTATTACATATAACCCGCAATGCGCTAAGTATGTATACTGTCTCCTTTGTCGCAGGCTTACTAATCTTCAAAACGATTTGAGGTAAGCCGCTCTTTAATTTTTGACTTGCACGGTTTCGTGATTATAATAGATGAACACAAAGCTGAAGTGCGAGCATTTCAACCATCTTAATCTTTAAATGGAGTATATATTATGTCAAAATCGCTAAAAAAATTCTCAACCGTTAAATTAGAACTAGAAATTACCAAACGCAAAATTGTTGAATTACAAAATCAAAGATCATCGATTGATGATAAAATCAAAAACCTATCTGTCATTGAAGGCAAAGTAGAGAAGCTTACCAAACCCTCTTCGAAGAAGAATACCAAGATTAAAAAATCAATGCATAAGGGTAGGGTTGCTAACGGACTGTCATTAAAAGACCGCCTAATAACAATTGCAGCAGATAGTGCGCCACGATCTGCGACAGAATTTTTAGCCGTGTTAGATAATGATGGTTGGAAAAGCACTTCCCCCAAACCATACTATGTAGTAAGTGCCGGACTTGCTTCATTAGTAAAGAAAAATGTTTTCCGTAGAGTCGAAAAAGGCTCCTATCAATTAGTTAAACGCGAGCTATTAGCTGTTATTGCCTAATTCGCGCCAACTTGAAAAGCAAGGATAATTTCCTTGCTTTTTTAATTATAAAAGGAATCTAATGAAGATTGTGAATGCATCAGTTGGTAAAATTGGCACTTGTTTCACTGGACCAAAGCATTATCTAAATGAATCTATTCGTTTAGGAGAAATTGCTCTTTGTATTGGTCGAGATGAGAAGAGACTTGCGAAACCATTCATTTGGATTATGGGCGGACGTGAGCAATTGATTGATTATATTTCATTGGCTCGGGAGAAAGATGAGCTTCCGGTTGTGGATGCAAATCTTTTACTTGCCCGCTTGGATGAATCAAAGAAACTTATTCCTAATACAGCTATGGATCGTTTGGCTTCCATATTGGATATGGAGGTGTCCGATTTGACGGACCTCATAGGCACCGCTCAGGTTTGCGTTAGCGCCCCGATCGAAGGAATAAAAGATTATTCAAATTCCAAACCTACTTGGGCGCCAAAAGTCGTTTATGCATCAATTCACTAATAAAGATATTCAATCTATTAAAGATAGGGTATATTATCTTATCGCCAGAGCGCGGCGTTCCGCCGCTAGTGGGGCTTTTCTTGGACAATTTGTTCCAGCT
>Ga0315284_10006025_pt1 | contig 17256 bp, 15 predicted proteins | sample YL17G09_16_MG_FD_203696 | JGI IMG/M metagenome (GOLD analysis project Ga0315284, IMG submission 203696) | Sediment microbial communities from Yellowstone Lake, YNP, Wyoming, USA - YL17G09_16 | ecosystem: Environmental > Aquatic > Freshwater > Lake > Sediment | place: USA: Wyoming | collected...
TGACCCGAATGTTTTTGACGCGGTCGGAATCGACAAGGAAAAATACACCGGCTGGGCGTTTGGATTCGGGATTGAACGGCTCGCGATGCGCAAATACGGCATAACCGATATAAGGCTGTTTTTTGAGAACGATATAAGTTTTCTCAAACAGTTCTGATTTTTTTTACAGCAAGCCTTTTTTTCACGCCGGCGGCAACCTGGGCGGCAAGTTTTTCCCTGTCAATCTTCACATTCTGCTGCGACAAATAGGCATCCAGAAAGCATCTTCTTTCTGATTCCTCTGCGTTTATGCGAGAAATGTATATTTGGACGAGATTTTTGAGCCGTAATCTGTCAGGCAATTTTTTAAATATTTTTGTGCGCTCATTATCAAGCATAAAAAATACAAACCGGCCATTCTCAGGTTTTACAAGGACATTGCCGAATCTTAAATCCCCAATAAAAATATTTTCAGCGTGCATCCTGCCGACCATTTGACCAAATTGACTAATAATCTCCTGTCTCTGCTTTGAGTCTGTTTCGAGTATCCTGTAGAGAGGAGTAGAATTAGTTATTTCGGCTGTAATGGAAAAATTCCTAACTGGAATGCCTGCAGCAGTTTTTTTACCGACAGCGACTATACCTGGACCGGCAAAACCGTGCTGCTTTAACATTAAATCCGCTTTAAAAGCCCTGTAGGCCCTGCAGGAAAGCAAAAGGTTTTTCAAGATTTCAAGAGGAGAGCGATTGAGATACTGCTTCAAAATGAGATTGTGAACTTTGCCCTTAAAAAGAACATTGAATTTAAAGACATTCGCGAATTTCGAAGAGGGCAGTTTGACAAAAAAGTTTCGCTGACCGTCGATAAAAGTATCCGTTATGCCGGGGGGGAATCGGGCAGGGAAATCATCGGAGATTTCAAAAGACAAACCTGAAATTTTTATTTTTTGAAACGGCATAGTAACGACACAGATTAACGCTGTTTTTTAAGACACGGATTAACACGGATTTACACGGTATTTCAAAAATATTTATAAACCGACAATTGCGATGCCAAGCTGATTGGCAAGGTCAATAGTATCGGGTTTATCTATGATAATAACCCGGCCTGCCTCGACAACCAGACATTTGCCGCCGGAGGCGCTGATAGCTTTTATTGTATCAGGGCCAACACAGGGGACATCGAAACGCAAATCCTGGTCGGGTTTTGAAGCCTTTAAAAGAGTCCAGCCGCCTTTTTTACAGAACTGGCCTGTGCGTTCAATCATTTTTCCGGTGCCTTCAACGGCCTCAACGGCTATTACAATTTTTTCCTTTACGGTAATCGCCTGACCTATGCCTGTCCGGGCAATTTTTTTGACAATGTCCCAGCCGAAATCGATATCCTGCTGCATACCGGCAGTCGGCACAATTTTCGTCATTACGCCTTTGTCTGCCAAATGCTCAACGCAAAATTTTGTCGAGTCCTGCAAAATAATACCTCCGCTTGCCAGTTCGTCGGCAATCGCCTGTAAAATTGTCTGGTCGATTTTATTTTTTTTTCTTAATCGCCAGTAATAAATTCTTAACGCCCGCCAATCCGGCAGATATTTTAAAATCCGCCAGGGTGTAAGAAGCCTTTCCTTGTGAATTTTGCCGACCATTATGGCGTCTGTTACGCCGTTCTTTTTAAGTTTTTTAATCCAGGCGCCCGGCCGGGCTATCGGCACCGCTGCATAATAGTCCGTCAGTTCGGCAAGCTGCGGGAGTGGATTATCTCCAAGTCCTGCACATATAATCCGCCAGCCGGCCTGGCGTGCACCCTGGGCAACGAGAATCGGCAGCCTTCCGCCGCCTGCTATCAGGCCGATTATCCTTTGGTTCGACAGGCTCACCATTTAATCACTGCTCATCTTCCAAAAGTTTCTCAAGGCGACGAATAGTTTTCTTCATTTCCGGCAGGTCTTCAATAAGACTGTAGGCTCTTCTGGCTTTTGCCGCATCTATTGCAGGAGCGCCGACGACACTCTGGTCGTCCGGGACATCGTTAATTACACCTGCCTGACCCGCAATTTTGACGAAGTTGCCGATTTTTATGTGACCGACAATGCCGACCTGAGCTGCGATGACGCAGTGATGACCGATGGTAGTTGAGCCTGCAATTGCAATCTGGCCTACAAGCAGACAGTGTGGACCTATCTTTACGCCATGGCCAATGTCGATAAGGTCGCCTAATTTACAACCTGTTCCTATAATTGTATCTTCAATTGTGCCGCGCTGGATGCAGCTGTTTCCGCCGATTTCGACATCGTCTTCGATGGCAACCCCGCCGATCTGCGGGATTTTGTAAAGTTTGTCTTTATGGGGTGCGAAGCCGTAGCCGTCTTTGCCTATCGTGGTGTTGGCGTGTATGATTACGTTATTTCCCAATCGGCAGCCCTCGTATATCACAGTGTTTGGATACAGGATGCAGTTGTCGCCGACTTTGACATTATCGCCGATAAATACGCCCGGATAAATTACTGCATTGTCGCCGATTACCACACCATCGCAGATTGTCGCAAAATCGTTAATGATGCAGTCTTTGCCGATTTTTGCGGTCTCGGCGATATTGGCTTTCGGCGAAATCCCGACATTCTTATGCTGTCTGTGGCCGTGAAGGAGAACCGCTATCTGCGAAAACGCGTAGTAGGGGTCTTCGCAAATCAGCATCGGGACAGGAGCGTCAGTATCTTTGCCGATGATTACCGCGCCTGCCTTTGTGGTTTGCAGCGCGTTTGTATATTTAGGATTGGAAAGGAAACTTATATCCATCGCAGCTGCGTTTTCAAGCGTAGCGACAGAGCTGATTTCGATATCAGCGTTTCCCTTTACCTTTCCACCAACGTGTTGTGCAAGTTGAGCTAATGTTTTCATAGGCCTAATTATAGTTATTACTGCTTATTCGTCAAGAAGTTAAGAGTTTTAGAGCGGTTTGCGATATTTCATCGGCTTTTTGCGGGCAGGGCGATGCGAAATCGCCGCTGTCTAATTGAAAAACCGAAACATTCGGTCCGACAGGGTGATAATGCACGGGATTTGTCGACGTCCAACAGGCTATTGTCGGAATGCCGGCCGCGGCGGCTATATGTGTTATGCCGCTGTCATTACCGATAAAACAGTTCGAACAGCTAATGACCTGAAAAATTTCCATAAGTGAAAGCTCGCAGAGAACCGGCGCAATCGCACCAAGAGCATCGATAGTTTTTCTTTTGAACCTTTCCATTTCAGCCGGGCCCAGTATGAAAACAACTTTTATATTTTCATCGCACAGCTGCTCGGCAAGCATATAAAAATTGTCAATATGCCAGCACTTGGAAACGCCTCCGCTGCCGGGATGAATTATCGCAACATTCCGGCCGGGTTTTACGCCGGCAGTTTCAAGGATTTTTCTGCCGCCAATTAAATCGCTTTTGCCGGCCGTAATACATGTTTTTTTTAAATCCCTGTTTGCAGGGGGCACTTCGAGAGATTGAGCAGAGATAAATGAATCAAAATAAAAATCGGTTATGTGTCCGGCAAAATCGGCAAGAGGTTTTAACGGTAATGTGGTTACCTCGGCGGCATTGCGGCAATATGCCGTGAAAATGAGATTGGTTTCAAAATCGCCGCCTGCGGCGCCGAGAAAAGTGATAATCTGCCGGTAGCCTGCAAAGACGTTTATCAGTGAATCATCGTCCTGGAGTTCAAAATCCCTGCTTTTGACAAAAAGCCTGTGCAGTTCGACAGAGTCGATATCCTTTATGCCGTCTATACAGGTCCTGCCGGGAAAATAGTCGATATAATGACTTTTACCCAACATCAGGATTGAGCCTATGCCAAGATGCGTTTTGAGAAATTCAGCAAGCGGCAAAGTAAGGATGCAGTCGCCGATAGCGCCGGGCTGAATAATAAGGGCCCGTGCCGCAAGCCGTTGAGCCTCGTTTTCGGCCCGGCGGACCATATCAAGAATATCCTGATTTTCGTCATCCATCAGCAAGAACCCCTTTAATCCATGCGCCACCTGCAACTTTAAGACCTTTTTCATTTTTTAGATAAAAGACAACCGCCTGGCCGGGCGTTATCGCACGTACGGGCTGGTCAAAAGAAACTTTTATAATATCCTTTTGAGGCGTTACAAAGCCCGACACGGGTTTCTGATTATAACGGATTTTTACCAGGGCGGCAAATGCTTCCGCCGGCTCGTCAATCAGCCAGCTTGCGCCGTCAGCCGTCAAATTCCTGTGCGAAAGCTCTTCGTCAGGACCGAGTGTAACGGTGTTTTGTGCGGCATCGAGCTTCGTTACGTAATAAGGCACACCCATAGCAATCCTCAGGCCCCGCCTTTGTCCTATAGTGAAATGATGAATGCCGCTGTGAGTTCCCAGAATTTTGCCGCTGCTGTCGATTATATTACCCTGGCGGATAACTTCGGGACATAAGCTTTCAAGTTTCGCCGCGTAATCATTATCCGGTATAAAGCAGATTTCCTGAGAGTCGGGCTTATTGCATACTTCAAGGCCGAGAGTTTCAGCCATTTTGCGGGTCTGGCTTTTGTCGAGCCGGCCAACAGGAAAAAGAATATTTTCGAGAACAGAGCGGTTTATCATCGCAAGGGCGTAAGACTGGTCTTTTGTCGTGTTAGCAGCGGCGTAAAGGCTGAAACCGTCTTCATCTTCGATTATTTGAGCGTAATGACCTGTCGCAATAAAGTCGGCGCCTTTTGACTTTGCGTATTCGAAGAGTTTTCCAAATTTTATAGACCTGTTGCAGAAAACACAGGGATTGGGAGTCCGGGCCTGTTTATATTCGCTGCAAAAATAATCAATGACATTTTTAAACTGGCCGGTTAAATCCAGAATTTCAAAAGGTATGTCGAGATGCTTTGCGACTTTTTCGGCATCTTCGCTTTTATGTGCCGGCTGGTCGTAGAGTTCCATATAAACTGCAGTGCAGTCAAAGCCCGCCTGTTTAAGGGTAGCAGCGGCAACGGCGCTATCAACGCCTCCGCTGACGGCAACAAAGACTTTCTTCAAACGCTGCGATTGCCGCTCCATTGGTTGTCAGTCTTTCTTTTTCTTTTTAAACAGTCCCTTGAACTGGTTAGCCGCATCCTTGGTCTCTTTTTTAATCTCTTCGCTTTTCTTGATAAGCTCCTGGCGTGTCTGGTCGATATTTTCCTGAATCGGGCCGAGCACGTCACGAGGCATTACGTCAGTACCCTGATTGGCGATTGCATTTGCGATTTCGTTAAATATTCTGCCGACAACGTCTGCAAGCGTTGTCTTTTTGTCTGTTCCGATGTCAGAGATATGCAGTTGGGAGATTTTCAATTGTACTGTGTCAAGTTTGCCGGGGACCGGCAAGAGTTTTGCCGTTACGTCGATATTTTGTATATCCACCCGGGAAATATGAACACTTTTTGTCTTCTGTTCGGTTTCTACAGTTTCAATTTTCGGCTTTTTAGGCATCGATTTGAGAATATCGGCCAGATTGTTTGTCAGGCCTTTCTGCTCTATTACAACCGCTACATCATTAAGCCCGACATGGTTTACGTCTACGGTATCCGAAACAAGAGAACGTAAATTGGCCTTGATACTGATTGACCTAAGCTCCAGGATGTTCTTGAATTCGTAGCCGGGCGGGTTGCTTATTTTCAAGTCGTTGACCTCAATGCTGCCATTGGCGAGATTGAGATGTACCCGCGACACCGAAGCTCCCACGTTAAGCTGATTTTTAATTGCCTTTTCAATGCTTACCTTCAAAATGCTGTCGATAATGAACGGCGAGATAATAACCGCCAGAACCAGCATTACTACAATTGTAAACAACACGCCGGGCAAGGTTGATTTTTGTTTTTTTTCTTTTGCCATTTTACCGCCCTTTAATCTCAATTTTTAGTTTGTGGTTCTACGCCTAAAATTTTATAAAGCTGCTCAAGCAAGTCCGGTGAAACCTCGTAGCCCTGCTGTTTGGCAATTTCGGCGTGCTTGAGGGATTGTTCGTATTGATGTAGCGTATAAAATGTAATTGCAAGGTTGTTGTGCGCGGCGGGGTAATTGGGCTGCAATTCGACGGCTTTTAAATAATACCTTCCGGCCTCCACGTACTGCTCCTGGAGCGAATAAGCGACGGCAAGGTTGTAAAAGATATCGGCAGAAGGATTGCGGTCAATCAACTGCAGGTATGCTTTGACGGCAAGGTCGTATTGCTTCTGGTTCATATAAACTTGCGCAAGATTCTGCCACGCAGAGACCATACCGGCGTCGGCTTTTATGGCGTTCTGATAAGCAGCCATTTCATCTTCAATCCAGCCGAGCTTGTTATAAGTAAGGCCGAGACCAAAATATGCCTTCGCGTTGGCGGGCTCATAAAAAAGAACCGCCCTGAACTGCTCTATCGCATCATAATACATCTGGTTCTGAAAATACGCGTAAGCAAGGCCGTAAGCGGCAGGAGTGGAATCGTTTTTGAACGTCAGTGCAAGCCGGTAATTTGAAATCGCTGCATCGTAATTTCGTCTGTCCTGATATATGCCGGCAAGTGTTGTGTACAGCTCGGCATCAAGCGAATTAACATCAATAGCCCTTTTTAGAACGTCGATGGCTTTGTCGGTCAAACCTTTTGAATGATATGCCTGCGCAAGTCCCTTGTAAACTTCGATAAAATTGGGGTCGAGACCAAGTGCAATATTGTATTGTTCAATTGCGTCATCAAAAAGATTTTTTTTGCTGTAGGCATTTGCAAGATTGTGATGTCCCTTGGCATCTGCGGAGTTTATTTTGAGTGCTGACTGGTATTGCTGAATTGCCAGGTCAACCATATTTTTTTTGAGAAGAATATTGCCGAGATTCATCCTGGCTTCGGCAAGCAAGGGGTTAATATCGACGGCTTTCTGCTGATAATAGTAAGCATTTTCGATATCATTGAGGTCAGAATATACATTGCCAAGGTTATTGAAGAAGCAGCCTATGGTTTCCTTCTTGCCCAGATTTCGCAGATAGACCGCCTGCTGCTTGTCCTGCGGCACTTTGAAATCCTTTATATAGTGTCCGTCGGGCGGGCTTGTACCTTTCTGAGTTGTTTCAATGTTGAAGGGCCTGTCCTTGTCGTCATATCTTACAAAAAAATGCCCCGGCACAACGACGCCGTAAACAGGCAGCTCAAGACGTTCTGCAATTGAAAGATATAATACCGAAAGGCTCAAACAATAGCCTTTTTTGTTGTCGAGCACCGAGTTGAGGAACAAATCCTGCGGGTCATCGGCGCTATCCACGGGCGTAAAGCCAAGCTCGTCAAACAGCAATTTGTTAATTATCTGGACCGTTTTACGGCCGTTTGACAACGGGCTTTGGCCGTTGAGCCTGTCAATCACCGCAATCGCCATTTCGTCGATTCTGCCGCGATAGTATCCTATATTTATGGAAGGGTCCCACCTTTTGCCTATCAGCAGCACCGCTGTCGCAATGTCGATGTCGTCATCGCTTAGTTGCAGTGCTTTTTCCACCGAGTTTACATACAGCCCCGGCGGGTTATATGGCAGATTTTGCGATGCAAATATTGGAACTGCAAAAAATACTAAAAATACAAACGCTATTTTTCTCATAGTCCTTGGGACTCCTGACGGAGAACGCTTTCCAGTTTTTCAATAAGAGCTTCCGGCGTTATCTGCTCGGCTGTAATTTGCTTTACTTTTGAGGTCAGGCCTGCGGTTATCCTGATAAATTTTTTCTTAATTCCCAGTTTGTCCGCAAGAAAGTCAACAAGGGCCTGATTAGCTTTGCCTTTTTCCGGAGCCGCAGACAGTTTAATCTTCAGCATACCGTTTTGAACGCCTGCCAAAGCTGTTCTGCTGCTGCCGGTAATTACCTTTACATAAAAAACCGCTGCGTTAGGCCTGCAAATTACTTTTATGCCTTCTTTTTTGTCAGCAGGGGCGTTTTCAGACATCTATGCCGTATTCCCTTATATTTTTGCCGACAGCGCCCTGAATATATCGTTCAATCTGTGTTGCAAGGTCGCTGACGGGACTTATCTGGAAGTCTTCGTAATGGCCCTGCAGAAACTCGCCGTTCAGAGCTTTTTTGAAAACTTTGACCCTTATAATGGGATAACTTTTGCAGGTTTTGCTGAAATCGGAATTCTGATGCTCCGTCAGCTCAACCCGCCAGTCTTCACTTATGAACACGAGCGAAGTGCCGGTAAAAACCGAGGTCGGGAAATAATCATATAATGCTTTGAGAGTTTCCATTTTTCATCAGTATTATACCTTGTTAAAGGTACTATTTCAAGCTGCCCGTAAGTTCTGATATTTTGGCGATTTTGTGCCGCTGACAGTATTTTTTTATGCCGTCTATAATTTTAATCGCGATGTCGGGATAAACAAAACTTGCCGTTCCAACGCTTACGGCAGCCGCCCCGGCAATGATAAATTCGATTGCGTCGGAAGCGTTTCTTATGCCGCCGCCGGCAAGAATCGGGACATTTGCCGACTTTGCAACCTCGTTATAAACCTTGTTTGTAAGATACACTGCAATCGGCTTTATTGCCGGGCCGGATAGGCCCCCCGTGCGGTTGGCAAGGACCGGCTGTCTTGTTTCGATGTCGATTACCATAGCCGTAAAGGTGTTTATCATACTCAGGGCATCGGCTCCTGCCTCTATCGCAGCAGCGGCTATTGTGCTTATGTCCGTTACGTTGGGCGTGAGTTTTACCATCAAAATTTTTTTGCCGGCGTTTTTTTTAACGGCTGACGTTATTTCAGATACAAGTTTCGGGTCTGTGCCGAAGGTTATACCGCCTTTTTTGACGTTTGGGCAACTGATATTCAGCTCAAGGCCGGCTATTTCGCTGCAACCGGCAAGTTTTTGGGCAACAGAGGTATATTCTTCTATCGTCTGGCCGGCAATATTGACAAAAAATGGGGTGTTGTATTGTTTTATCAACGGGACTTTTTCCGCTATGAATCTGTCAACGCCTATATTTGCAAGGCCTATGGCGTTAAGCATACCTGAATCTGTTTCCACGATTCGCGGCACAGTATTGCCGTCCCGTTTTTGCAGGGTAATGCTTTTGGTTAAAAAAGCGCCAAGCAGGCTTATGTCCATAAAGTCGGCCAGCTCGTCAGCGTAGCCGCAGGTTCCGGATGCGGTAAACACAGGATTCTTAAGCTTTAATCCTGAAAAATTTACAGTTAAATCTACCTTCTGTTCTGTATTCACCAGACAACCTCATCAGCCCAGAATACCGGCCCATCCTTGCAGCAGAGTTTGTAACCGGTTTCTTTAGTTTGTTTGTTCATACATCTTACGGCGCAGCTCTGGCATAGACCTGTGCCGCAGGCCATCATCCTCTCAAGACTTACCTGGCAGGGAATATTAAACTGGGAGCTTATCGCAGCGACATGGGACATCATCGCTTCAGGCCCGCAGGCGTAAATAATCGTTTTGCTGCTGTCGGTCTTTTTGTCTTTCAACCAGTCTTTGAGCATTTCTGTTACGAAGCCCTTAAAACCTGCTGAGCCGTCATCGGTGCTTATAAGAGCTTTTGCGTTATGTTTTGCGAATTCGCCCAGCGAATAAGAAGACTCTTTTGAAATTTTTTTAAGCTTTATGTCAAGGTAGGGCAGTTCCGAAATGCTTTTAGCGCCTGCGAAAACGACAGTTTCTGTTTGCGGGCATTGTTTTTTCAGTTCTTTCGCAAGGTGTTGAAGCGGCGGGGCGCCCATCCCGCCGGCAACGAGAATCGCCAGTTTTTTATCGTTTAAAATTTTAAAGCCGTTGCCAAGCGGGCCTATCAGGTTTATTTCGTCGGCAGGTTTTAGGGTTTTCATCCTTAAGGTTGCCGGCCCAAGTACGCAGTAGAGTATTTCGAGGATTACTTTGCTGTCAGAACATTCGATATTTGTAAAACTGAATGGCCTTCGCAAAAGGATTTGCCGCTGGCAGCGTTCGGCAAGCTCGTCGGGAATTTGCTCTTCAGCCGGCAGGGCAAGTCTTGACAGGTCAAGCTGGGCAAATTGCCCCGGCAAAGCGTTTCGGAATACCTTTGCAGCACCACTGTTTAGCTGGAGCTGAAGATTAAAAAAAAATTTGCCGACTGCCTTATTGCCTGAGACTAAGGCTGTGAAAATTGCTTTCTGGGGCTGGTTTTCTGCCATAAGTAGCTATTATAAAAACAATTACATACTAAGCTGTCAAGACATAAAAAAACTTCCGGAATATTCATCCACCGACATTCCGGAAGCTCGCCACGGCTAAAAAGCCGCAAAAATTAAAAACATAATTATACATTAAAGGGACGGCTAAACCGCCAAGCAGTATAACCAGCATCGGTTGCAATGTCAATCAGACATAAATAAATAAAACAAATCTTTATAAGTCTATATTTTACAAGCAGTTATATTATTTATTGATTTTAAGACTGTTTTATGGTAGAAACACCCGCCATGTTATCTGAAAGTATTAAAAAATATGTAATTTGTATTGCGCTTACGGTGATTACCGTAAGCTGTAACGCATCTTTGCAGGAGAAGATTACACAGATAATCTCGCGCAAGGACCAGGCCAAGGTAAAATTCGGAATTCTTGTAACCGAACCCCGCTGGGGAGCACAAATATTCAGCTATAATGAAAATCTGCCGTTGATACCTGCATCCAATATGAAGCTTGTAACAAGCTTTACAGCTTTAAAATTCCTGGGACAAAAATTTGAGTATATTACGACAGCAGGGATTTCAGATAAGAAACTTGTCATAGTCGGCAGCGGCGACCCGTTATTGGGTCTTGCCGGCGAAAACAACTCCGACAGCAATCAAATTAATGGTTTTTTATCCGATATTGTAAGAGCACTTAAAGAACGAAATATAACTGAGATAGAAGATATTGTTATTGACAGCTCTGTTTTTGACAACGTGATGGTTCATCCAAACTGGCCGAAAGAGCAGCTTAACAGGCCTTATGCCTGTGAGGTAAGCGGCCTCAACTACAATGCAAACTGCATAAAGATTTCAGCTTTCCAAAAAGATGGACAAGTAGAGCTGTTGACCGAACCCAATACGGGGTATCTGACGCTGATTAACAAGGTCCAGCCCGTAAGCAAAGGTGAAAGTGCGATAGGCGCATACCGTACAGAAAAAGAAAATATCATCGTAATTGGCGGCAAATGCAGACAGGCAGCGTCATTCGATGTGGCAATTGAAAAGCCTGCGGCTTTCTTTGGGACTCTACTTGCGGAAAAGCTCAATAAGGCCGGCATAAAAACATCGGGCCGTTTTACTTTTGATAATGTCAATCCTGAAAAACTGCAGATACTTGTTGAGCATCGAACAGGGATAACTGATGTTCTTAAACAGTGCAACAAGGACAGTTTTCAGCTTGCAGCCGAGTGTCTGTTTAAGACTCTTGGTGCAAGACGTATCACAGGCGGCAGGGCAGGAAGCTGGCAGGGCGGGCAAAAAGCCTTAACGGATTATCTGGAATCGCTCGGCGCTGATGCAGGAAGTTTCTATATCGACGACGGTAGCGGCCTGAGCAGCCAGAACAGATTATCAGCCGCTGTTGTTGTCAGGGTCATCAGCGATGCGTATTCGAGCGACTTGTGGCCTGTTTTCAAAGAAACGCTGGCGGCAGGGGGCGTTGACGGCACGTTAAGAAAGTATTTTTATCAGGATAGATATCGCGGGAAAGTTTACGCCAAGACAGGTTATATTAACAGCGTTAGGGCATTGTCCGGAACGTGTGTAACAGACAAGGGTGAGTATATATTTTCAATACTGACAAACGATGCAAATTACAATACAAAAGAGGCAATCTTTGACATCGTCAAAACGATAATTGATGAGGGATGATTAAGATATATTTTTATTTTTGGTTTTTTCAAAATAGGTAATTGTTTCCCATTGCAACAAGCAAACAAGTTCGATAAAATTACCTTTAGATATAACTAAAAGTGAAAAAGGAGAAATATTATCCCTATGGAAAATAAAAAATCATCATAATTCTTTCAGGTTTTTTTTCTTGAAGCCACCTGTAAATGAGATATATTTATCTCATTATGGTTAAAACCCTATATATAATCGATGGGCACGCACATATTTATGCGGCGTTTTATGCACCGATGAGCCAGAGATTAACCAGTCCTTCCGGCGAACCTACAAAAGCAACATATATCTTTACCAATATGATTCTCAAACTTCTCGAAACCAAAAAACCGGATATGCTCGTTGTGGCGATGGACTCCAAAGAGCCAAGCTTCAGAGCCGAAATCTATCCTGAATATAAGGCACACAGACCGCCGATGCCTGATGAGATGCCGGTGCAGATAAATCGAATCGAACAAATCCTCGATGCGATGAATATTCCCGTCATCCGCAAAAGCACATTCGAGGCTGACGACATAATCGGCACACTTGCCATAAAGGGCGCCGAGACAGGCATCGATGTTTATATCTGCTCAAAAGATAAGGATATGATTCAGCTTCTCGGCAATAAAGGCGTCTATATGTATGACATCAAGACGGATACGATAACTGATAAAAAGTCATTTAAAAAAGAAACCGGCCTTGAGCCTGAGCAGTTTATTGACGTGCTGGCTTTGCAGGGCGATGCGAGCGACAACGTGCCGGGCGTAGCGGATGTCGGACCAAAGACCGCTTTTGAATGGATGCAAGAATACGGCTCACTCGAAAATCTTTATAAACATGCTGACGAAATTGCCGGCAAACGAGGCGATAATCTGCGAGGCTCAAAAGACATAGCATTTCTGAGCAGAAAACTCGTCACAATAGATTGTCAACTTCCTGTGAATATCGACGAAAAGACTTTTGCCGTCAGGGAATTCGACAAAGAGAAACTTGCCGCAGTATTTACAGAGCTTGGCTTTAATCGGCTGTTGACACAGTTGGGATTGGCTCAAACAGAAGAAAAAGAAACAAGAGAAGAACAAACTGTAAAAATCGCTACAGGTACAGGACAGGATTCGATAAAAACCATAAAGCACAATTATACCCTGATAGATACGGAAGAAAAACTCGATGATTTTGTTTCAGAACTGAAAAAGCAAAAGCTCTTTGCGGTTGATACTGAAACAACATCCATTTCGGCTCATCGCGCTGAACTTGTGGGAATAAGTTTCTGCTGGAAGGAGCACAATGCTTATTATCTGGCAGTAAAAGGCCCAATGGGGGCAAAATGCCTGGGCTTGTCAAAAGTCAGACAGAATCTGGCGGCAGTTTTAGCTGACGAAAAAGTTAAAAAAATCGGCCAGAACGCGAAATACGATATGATTGTCCTGCGAAATTGCGATATGCCGGTTAAAGGGCTGATATTCGATACGATGATTGCCTCTTATGTGCTCGATGCCGAGCGACGAAGTCATTCACTCGATAATATGGCGATGGATTTTATAAATTATCAAAAAATTCCGACTTCAGACCTTATCGGCAAAGGCAAAAACCAGATGAGCTTCGAAATGGTCGATACTGCCTCAGCCTGCGATTATTCCTGTGAAGATGCTGATATAACGTTTCAGCTTTATCGGTATCTAAGCGAAAAACTTGAAAAAGAACCGACACTCAAACAGCTTTTTGAGGAAATGGAAATGCCGCTTGTCGAGGTTCTTACCACAATGGAGCTTAATGGTGTAAAACTCGATGTGCAGGTTCTTAAACATCTGTCAATTGAGATAAATAAGCAGCTTGACGAAACAACCGAAAAAGTTTATGCCCTTGCCGGCGGGCCGTTTAATATTGATTCGCCAAAACAGCTTTCTGAGATTCTTTTTGACAGGCTGGGCTTACAATCGCTGCGGGAAGGCAAGACAGGGCACAGCACCGATGCAGGCGTGCTTGACGAACTTGCCGGCCGGCATCCGATTATCGAGCAAATACTCCAGCATCGTCAGTTAAGCAAGCTCAAAAATACTTATACCGATAAGCTCGGCTCGCTCATAAACCCGCGAACCGGCAGGGTGCACGCGTCATTTAATCAGACAATAACGGCCACCGGCAGATTGAGCTCATCCGACCCGAACCTGCAGAATATTCCAATAAGAACTGAAATAGGCAAAAAGATTCGTGCCGCATTTGTGCCCCAGAAAAATACCGACAAGATTGTTAGTCTCGATTATTCGCAGATTGAGCTTCGGATGGTGGCGCATTTCAGCGGCGATAAGGAACTGAAAAAAGCATTTGAGCAGGACAGGGATATTCACAACTTTGTCGCTTCGCAGATTTATAACGTGGATATAAAGGATGTAACGTCAGAAATGCGTTCCCGCTGCAAAGCGGTAAATTTCGGCCTCATTTACGGACAGGGGGCTTATGGATTGAGCAAAACTACAGGTATGAACGTTGCTGAATCGAAAAAATTCATCGATGATTATTTCGCCAAATATAACTCAATTCAGAAGTTTAAAAAGGAAGCGATAGAGACAGCTAAAAAAATCGGCTATGCTGAAACTATCTGCGGCAGAAGGAGAACCATTACCGGCCTTGACAGCAAAAACGGTAATGTGCGTTCGCAGGCCGAAAGGCTCGTGATAAATACGCTGGTTCAGGGTTCTGCCGCCGATTTGATAAAACTTGCAATGATAAAAATTCAAAAACGGATTGAGGAAGAAAAACTGCCTGCGAAAATGATTTTACAGATTCACGATGAGCTGGTTTTTGAAGCTGACGGCATACAGGCAGAAAAACTTGCTGAAGTTTTCAGCAGTGAAATGACGGACGCAATAAAACTTAACGTGCCTTTAAAAGTCGATATAACAATCGGCAATAGCTGGATGGCAGAGTAATATTATGAAACGATACGGATGGCAGATAGTTTTTGTAATAACACTGGTCGCGATTTCAACGATTTTATACTATGTTCACTTTCTTATTTACCGTGATACACATCATATCTTCATATATCTGCTGGGCGATATAGCCTTCATACCGGTGCAGGTTCTGCTCGTTACGCTGATAATAGAAAATCTGCTTAACTGGCGCGAAAAGAAAAGCAAAATGGCAAAACTGGAGATGGTTATCGGCACATTCTTCAGCGATACTGGAACAAAACTTGCTGAAAGATTTTTCCATCTCGACCCCAATGCCGAGGCAATACGCGGACAGCTTGTAATCAAAGATGACTGGACGAATGAAAGATTTGCATCGGCAGTCAACACTCTGCAAAAACACAAATACGATTTGCAGATTGACAAAGTGGACCTTTTAGAGCTTCGGACATATCTTCTTGATAAGAGAAAGTTTTTAATGAGGCTGCTTGAAAACCCAAACCTGTTCGAACACGAAAAATTTACCGATATGTTATGGTCGATTTTTCACCTTACAGAAGAGCTGATTCACAGGAAGGAACTTAAAGGATTGCCCCAAAGCGACATAAAACATCTTCTCGGCGATATGAAAAGGGCGTATCAGGCCATTATTTTCGAATGGATTGAATATATGAAGTATCTCAAAACTGAATACCCGTATCTGTTCAGTCTTGCGATGAGGACAAATCCTTTTAATCCCGATTCTTCGATATATGTTCGCTGATGCCCTTGAAAAACTTTCTGTTCTTTCAAATCCCTGTAAATTATGCCCGAGAAACTGTCTCGCCAAAAGGAAAGAAGAACATCTCGGATACTGCGGGATTGGTTTCGAGCCTTCTGTTAGCTCAGCAGGACCACACTTCGGCGAAGAACCTGTGCTTGTAGGCACAGGCGGCTCAGGCACGATATTTTTTGCAGGCTGTAATCTTCGCTGCCTTTTCTGTCAGAACTACGATATTAGTCATTTCAAACGAGGCGAAAAAATCTCGATAGGACAGCTTGCAAAAATCATGCTCGGCCTGCAGCAGCAGGGCTGTATCAATATAAATCTTGTAAGCCCTTCTCATATCGCTTATCAGGCGGCAGCAGCGATTGAGATTGCCCGCAATGAAGGATTAACTCTGCCGATAGTTTATAACACAGGCGGTTATGACAGTATCGAAACACTCAAGCTGCTTGAAGATTTTGTTGATATTTATATGCCTGATATGAAATACGCCGATGGTTCTGCTGCAGCAAAATATTCAGATGCAAAAGATTATCCGCAGATAAATTTTGCCGCTGTTAAGGAAATGCACAGACAAAAGGGGGATTTGGTTATAAAAAACGGTCTTGCCGTAAAAGGATTATTAGTCAGACATCTTGTTTTGCCGAACAATGTTGCCGGCAGTAAAAAAATAATTGATTTTTTAGCCGATGAAATCTCCGCTTCAACCTTTATAAATATTATGGCTCAATACAGACCTTGTTACATGGCAGCCAAATATCCTGAGATAAATCTTTTGCCCGATTATGGCTATATCGATGAGCTTCGCGCCTGCGCCGCCGCCAGGGGACTGCGCCTTTCAGCCGACTAAAGAATGTGAAAAAACGCTTGACAAGCTGGACCAAAGGATGATATAATCTTCAATATAAAATATGGGAGTGAGAAGAAGATAAGGAGCGGGATTGCTTCAGTATGCATTTTCGTATGCACTTCTTTTTATTCTCGGACGATTATTAAAAATTAGCGACTTTTCGGGAGAAGAAGAAAATATGAAATCCCTCATTTTTGCAAGGCCGGTTGTTTCCACGCTAGTAATTCTTTTTGTCTTCAGCAGTTTTTCACAGGCATACCGTTCAGTTGTCGATTTGGGAACCGTCAGTGGTTATCCGAAAAGTAGAGCTAATTCTATCAACGGGAATGGTCAGATTGTAGGCTGGGCTTATAACAATCCAGGCTCGGGGCCTGGACGTGCCTGTCTTTTTGACTCGACAGGCGGTGGAGCTAATAAGAACCTCGGAATGCTGCCGGGATATAATTACGATAGCAAAGCCTATTCTGTTAACAATAGTGGCCAAATTGTAGGTAGTGCTAATGGCTATCTTGCTGGCCAAGTCCATGCCTGTCTTTTTGACCCGACAGGTAATGCTAATAATATAGACCTCGGAACCCTCGGTGGTGGTAGCAGTGAGGCTACTTCCATCAACAACAATGGCCAAATTGTAGGCAAAGCTACAAACAGTTCTGACTCTCATGCTTGCCTTTTTGATTCTTCAGGCGGTGGGAACAATAGAGATCTCGGAACAATCGGCGGCCTTTCTAGTTGTGCCTATTCCAATAATGATAGCGGTCAGATTGTAGGTTGGTCTGCAAGAAAAAGTTCACTCAATGGGCATGCTTGTCTTTTTGACTCGACAGGTGGTGGGAATAATATAGACCTTGGAACCCTTAGCCTCAGTTCTGATGATAGCTCAGCCTTATCG
>Ga0315284_10006027_pt1 | contig 17255 bp, 13 predicted proteins | sample YL17G09_16_MG_FD_203696 | JGI IMG/M metagenome (GOLD analysis project Ga0315284, IMG submission 203696) | Sediment microbial communities from Yellowstone Lake, YNP, Wyoming, USA - YL17G09_16 | ecosystem: Environmental > Aquatic > Freshwater > Lake > Sediment | place: USA: Wyoming | collected...
ACTGGCCTGACTCTATGTTTTGTTATCTTACCTCCGATAACATCCTCTTTAGTAATGATGCATTCGGGGAGCATCTTGCCTCAGAGTCTATGTTCAATGATCTCGTAGACCCGGCAGAGCTTACCTACGAAGCAACGAAGTATTACGCAAACATCCTTACCCCGTTTAGCGCGCTGGTGGAAAAGAAAATCAAGGAAGTCCTGGCATTAAACCTTCCTGTTGATATCATTTGTACGAGCCATGGGGTCATCTGGCGGAAAAACCCAAAACACATCATTGAAACCTACCTCAAATGGGCGAACAAATACAAAGAAAACCAAATCACCGTCATCTATGACACCATGTGGAGTGGTACCCGAATCATGGCTGAGCATATCGCAAAAGGAATCGCCAACGCAGATAAATCCGTCACAGTCAAACTCTACAACATTGGTCATAGCGATAAAAACGATGTCATCACCGAGATCTTCAAATCCAAGGGAATCGTGTTTGGATCTCCAACGATTAACAAGGGAATCCTCACCTCAGCCGCATCCATGCTTGAAGAACTACGTGGGTTAGGCTTTAAAGATAAAAAAGCAGCAGCGTTTGGCTGCTATGGCTGGAGTGGTGAATCGTTGCAAATAATCAATGAACACTTAAAAGCAGCAGGATTTACTGTGGTGGACGAAGGACTCAAAACACTCTGGAACCCTGATGACACCAATAGGAAAGCCTGTTTTGAGTACGGACAGAGCCTGGCAAAGAAACTCTGATAAAAAAACCTCTCCAACCCTTTTTTGATAAAAAAAGAGAAACGGGTTGTACCATTTGGTAATTTCCCTCTCTTTTAACAAAATCATGGTAGTTTATGGTGCATTTATCCGCATATGCACATACATATGCAGGTGCATAGAGATAATTAAAATAATTTTCATACAAAAGTAATACAATGCAAAGAGTGTTGGATGAGATAATCCTTATATACTTATCTCACTATATTTTAAGAATAGGGGGTATGATTTATTAAAAATAGGAAGATAGACCGTAGCATACTAATCGTTTTTATTCTCGTTTTGCTTTTTTCAACAGTGTCTTCATTTACTATGAGTGAGAATGTAAAACAAAAAGATATCCAGGTAAACAATAGAAACGTGACCTTTGTCGAGAAGTCAACTGGACTTGATACACCATCAAAAGAATCAGGCAATACTGAACTGGAACTTGCGGATATGAACAATGACGGAAATTTGGATGTTATCTCGGTTGGTGACCATGGATCCCCAAATATCAATAGCCCTCAACATGGGATCATGGTGTGGCTCGGTGACGGTCTGGGAACCTGGTCCGTCAATCAAGTCGGTAATTTTGGTTATGGAGGGATTGAAGCAGGTGATCTCAACTTGGATGGATTTCTCGATGTGGTATGGGGAATTCATCATGACTATTCTGGAGTCCCAGGCTTTGGTGATACGTTATTGGGCGCTGCATTGGGAGATGGGACTGCTTCAAACTGGATTCCATGGGCGACAGGGCTTGCTACCAACGGTGAAGACTGGGGAATGTTTGAATGTGGTCTTGCTGATTTTGATTGTAATGGTCTTCTTGATATTATTTCTCAATCTTTCGGTTGTTGTAATGGGTATCATCTGTACGAAAATCACGGTGATGGAACATGGACTCAGGTATGGTCTTTACCAGGTGGAAATAACAATAACCATCTGGAGACCTCGGATTTCAATGCTGATGGATACCCTGACTTTGCAGGAAACCGTGAAGGAACACATGTGTTTCTGGGAGATGGAGCATTTGGTATGACGATGAATCAAAATGGCCTTCCAACAGGGAGTTGGAATGGTCTTGATTGTGGAGATATGAATAATGACGGATCCGATGATATCGTAATGGGCGCTGGCTCATCCGGGGTTCATTGTTATATTTTTGATTCACAAAATAATGATTGGGATGCCGCATCTACCGGTCTCCCAACTTCCGGTTCATATTATCCGCAATTTGGTGATATCGACGGTGATGGAAATCTTGATATCGTTGCCTATGTTGGTCCGATGGGCTATACGTTTCTTGGTGATGGAAACGGTAACTGGATTGCTGATGCAACATTTTCAATGCCCCCAGACGGTGAGATCTCGGCATTTGTCGTGGATGGAGATTTTGACCATGATGGTCGTGAAGATGTCGTAATAGAAGCGGAGGAAGGTGACTGGATATCGTATGAAAATAAATTAAAAGCTTTTTCTCCATGGCTAGAACCACCTGAACTTACCGTTCTGATTCAAACACCCCATGGAGGAGAAACATTCAGGAGCGGATCTATCCGTAATATTCGCTGGCTTTCTGGAATTCCCCCGTCGCAGGGTGGCTCGACAGTCGATATTCAGATTTCTCATCATGGTACCTCTGGTCCATGGGTAACAATTGCCTCCGACCTGCCTAATAACGGGTGTTATCAATGGTTGGTTGATACAAGTGGATCTGATACGTGTCGATTGAAGGTTATTGTGACAACATCGTCATCAAGTGTCTCAGCGATATCTACAGCTGATTTCACCATCTTTGGATATTCTGTTGACGCGCATGGTCCCTATCAAGGATCCATAGGTGAGATGATACAATTCACAGGGTCAGCTGAAAATGGTGCTCCACCGTACAGCTATCAATGGGATTTCGGAGACGGGGATATTTCCAATGAACAAAATCCAATTCATAGCTATGACGCGAAAGGGAACTATACCGTTGTTTTGTCTGTTATGGATGCAGATGGTATTACCATCAGTGATCACACATGGGCAAAAATCAACGGAGAAAATACTGCCCCAAATACCCCAGAAATAAATGGTACGATACAGGGAAAACCTCGCGTCGAATATAATTTTACTGTAGTGACCACAGATCCTGATGGTGATAATGTGTATTATTACATTGATTGGGGTGATGAAACAAACAGTGGATGGATAGGACCATTTCCTTCAGGTGAAGAGATAGCCCAGTCCCATGCATGGTCTAAAAAAGGAACGTACACGATTCGGTGTAAAGCCAAAGACGTCTCTGGCGCAGAGAGCGACTGGTCCACCCTTGAGGTTATCATGCCCCTTAATTATGGGTATACGAATCATCCGGTACTCAACTGGCTACTTGAACGATTACCCTGGGTTATTAAGATTTTTACGAATATAATACCTAATTTCTTTACTACATTATCATAGAAAACAAGTTTTATCGCTGCGATAATCTTCTCTGCAAAGTCAATCAGGATAGGGGTAACGACACTATCATCACTGATGATAATATTTTCTTTAGCTCCTGGGATGGATTTTCATATTTTTTATGAACAAACGTTGCCCAGAACGTGTTTGATTGTAAAGATATTTAAATAATGAGATGATATATGCTATGGGATTCGTATGGGATGGGACAAAATATTCAACTGCGAGCGATGCGGGAAGAAACTGTGGACATCTTATCGTAAATTACAGGATGGCAAAGTTGTTTGTAATGATTGCTACACATTTCATTTAATGCAAATTTTAGATAAAATAAATGACAATAAAGCGTATGAGATTGTATACAATTTTGTTGAGAAATATCAAGGTAATTTTCCTAACGATCTGGTAGAAGAGCTCGCTCGATTACTTGGAATAAAATACAAAATTACAATTGATGCCATGACCTTACGTGAGGTTTTAAATATTATACGGACTAAATTTGAACAAGAAAATAGTCTAATAAAGCTGGCGAAACTTGAACGTGATTTGAAACGAGATACAGCACAAGATTTCTTTTGCGAAGTCTGTAATGTTAAACTGCCAAAACCAGAATATGAGTATTCCATCGCTAATTTTGGAAAACCGCTCTGCCTCCATCACCAGCGTGAAAAACGGGCGTCACCCCATGCGTTGAAATTGTATGAATGCTTAAAAAAACGAGGTGTATTCTGCGAGCTTGAAGCATATAATAGTACAAAACATGTCGATATTGCAATCAGAGATGCACGGTTATACATTGGAATTGATGGAGAACACCATAATTTTGACCCGGAACAGTTAAATAATGATTTGATGAAAGATGAAGAATCGTTTAAAGAAGGATTTGCAACAAAACGGTATTCGCTTAAAGAGATTGATGAAAATTTGGATGGAATTGCAGATACGTTGACTGAAGTGATTAAGCAGCGAGTTAAAAAATTACAGCAAGAAAATTTTTTAATACAAAAGTCAGTAAATGAATTCTGATGAATAGGTCGATCAACATTTTTAGAAGTAAACCGATAAAAAAAACCGTGTTAATGCTTCTGTTTCTAAGGATTTTACCTTCTTTAATGCTTATCACAGGTTTTTACTATCTCTAAAGAAGGTATAAATATATGATAATAATTCATATTATAAAAATGGAGAAGAATTTATGAAAAAATATCTCGGTATGGTCATTGCACTTGTAGCAATAATTACAACGGGAAGTGTGTCCGCGATTGTATTTCAAACAAGTAGTCTCAGTGCAGATAAGAGTCAATTATTGATAGGGACTCTCGATGGTGGCTGTGGTGGCGGATGTCACAACCAAACCAACATGACTGAAATGACTGGGGTCCTTACCTATGATGAAGAAACGTTCACGATCGGGGGAACCATCCTAAACTTCGGATGTTATAACTATCTTAACACCACAACTTCACCCTACGATTTTGACAACGATGGAACCATCGAAACACGTCTCAATGAACTGCTTGGAATGGTCGGGACCAGCATCACCGTGGAAGGGTATCTCCGATGCCAAAACACACGGCTCATTGTCTTCTGGATCAACGGGCTCCAGTATCGGGACTCTTGTAATAGTAAATATCGACCATAAACCAATTATTTCTTTTTTTTTTCTTTTTATATCTGTTCTCGTTTAGCACAAAACATGTGTTAAAATCGTGTCAATGCTTGTCCGATAAATGATGATAGCTTTATATATTGCGACAAAAATGCAGCCAGACAATAGAAAACAATAAGATATAATACAGTTCATTATTCTAGATGCCAGTATATATATTTTCATCCCCGAAAAGAACCTATCGCTTTAACGTCACACCACGCTGGTTCTGATACGTCCCCGACCGCTCATTGTATAATGCCTTTGGTACACTCGCAAGGTTCTCAAAGACAATCTGGCAAAACCGGTCACCGATCGGGATTTCAACATCCGAATCACTAGCGTTAAAACACCCAAACGTAAGCGTTCCATGAAAACCGGCATCGACTTTCCCGAAACTCGCCATGATTCCTTTCCGTGCGTAACTTGATCGAATCCATAGCTGAGATGTGATCTGCGGACCCATTTTCACAAACTCTCTTGTACTAATCGCAAACCATGTTAATGAGGGGATGACTGCAACACCTTCCTTGATATGGTTATCCGTTTTCTTAATGTAGATTTCATCAATGGATAAATCATATCCATTCGGAGTAAGATTCTTTTGAACAAAAGGCTCAATACCAAGCTCCTTGTTCTGCATCGCCTGCTCAATATCAGTATCAGAAAGAACAGCCATATCTCTCACCATCTTGTTCTATTTTATCGTAATTTTCTTAATCATGACATCCTGAAGAGGTTTATCGTTACCATCGGCTTTCACCTTTGAAATCGCATCGACGACATCCATACCCGCAATTACTTTCCCAAACACCGGATGCGCACTTGTATACGGTTTCTTATCGAAATCAAGGTTACAGTTATCAACCACGTTAATGAACCATTGACTACCGCCTGTGTTCGGCCCGCGGTTCGCCATCGCAATCGTCCCACGCAGGTTACTTAATTCTTTATGAAATTCATCCTTAATAGTGTACCCTGGTCCACCTGTACCTGTTCCCTTCGGGCACCCACCCTGGATCATAAACTGAGGGATCACCCGATGAAAAAGAAGACCGTTATAGAACCCCTGATTTGCCAGTTTAATGAAATTCCCTGATGTAAGTGGTGCTTTGTCTTCAAACAGTTCAAGAGTAAAATTGCCTTTGTTTGTTTCAAAAAACGCTTTTCTGTTCACCATTTCTTCTCCACTCCTTTTTATGAACTGATGATGATGATATTATTAATGAGAATATCTGTAGTTGGTTTTCCGGTTCCATCCCCGCCATCTGGGTGAGGCTGCGCTGCGATAGCTCTCACAACGTCAAGACCTTCAATAGTCACTCCAAAAGCAGCATAATTACCATCAAGAAACGTTTGGGCTCCATCACAAATGAAAAATTCCGCGCTTCCACCAACCTTTGATCCAGTACTTGCCATCGAAATCGCCCCATCGACATGTTTCACATCACTTGTTTCAAACGGTATGTTCCCATAGGGACTTGGTTTCCGTGTTCCATCTGGTAAATATCCTCCTGTTTGTATCATAAAAGTAGCACCAATTCTATGAAAAATCATACCATTATAAAATCCATCGTTTACCAGTTTTACAAAATTATTGACTGTTTCCGGCATCTTATCCTGGAATAATTCTACCTTAAACGTCCCGAAGCTTGTATCAAAGAGAGCCACGGGATTCCCTTCTGAGATTCCATTGTCATTTTTTGTATTCGATAATATATTCTGAGATACCACAACTACGACGACAGCGATTGCCATAACAATGAGAACAAGTGCGATGTACATCCATTTCCGTGATGATTTTTGCAGTTTTTGAGGTGGATTGCCTACCCGCTTCCTAGCTTTTTCTGTTGGACTCATAATTTCATTCCCCACAATAAGTATTAGTATCTGGCATGCGACATCCTCTTTTAAAAGTTTTTAAGTTCTCAAACTCGGATTTACAGTATGGTAAATGAGGCGACGTCTGACTGTTTTTTATTCTGAGCGGAATCAACAGCAACAATCCAGTAGGTAATTGTCTGACCGGTGGAGAACTGACCAAGCTCGATACCAAAGATGGGATCGTTTGATTGATTTTTTAACGGGTCTTCCTCATGGCGACTTTGAATAGGAAAATCACCGTATCGATACATTGTAGAGGATGTAGTATCGGTTCCATTTTTACAGTAGAGAATAATGTTGTTAATGGCAAACGGTCCTGTCACAGTCACGTTTGCATAAATAATCACGTTACTCGTATTGGTGATATTCGCAGGGACATGATAGAATGTGTTAATCTGCGGGCCCCAGACATGACCGCTTTCATTGAGGACAAAGGAGCGTGTTTGAATCGAAACGAGTCCTTGGGTATCGACTGCATTTACTGAGAGGATATGATCACCAAGGGGAAGTCCGGTGATGTCCCAGGAGAGGCTCCATGCGGTTGTACCAACTGCTTGTCTGGATATGTTATCAAGGGTGATTTCAACATGGTCAACACCAAGGTTATCTGAGCTGTGTCCTGAAATATTTATTATTCCGTGTTCAAGAATAGAGCCTTCAACCGGACTGTCGATGGAAAGGGAAGGGGGGAGTGCATCAATTAAAAGAATGGTTCTTTCATCGAATGTAGTATTTTGACTGGTTACGGTTATAACATGGGTTCCAGGGGATTCCCCAGAGGTGCCCCATTCATACGACCATTCCCCGTTCACCGCAGAAACTTCGATAGCGGGAGGCTCGTGATTAAAGCTAAGATATACCAAATCCGTTGTTGCAATACCAGAGAGAGGAATCAAATCACCAGTATTGTAGATAGGCATCTCAAAAAGAGATGTATCTGGAGTAACAATCTGCACCCGATCTATCGTTGTTGGAACAGCAACATCAAGAGAAAAATCAACGACAACATGTGTTTGACGCGCAGTATTTCTAAAGATAACATACCAGTCTTGATTCAGGGCAGAAACAGAAAGGGTCGCATTCTCTGATTCAAGAAAATTATTGCAAATAAACCTTTTTCCATCCTTGTATCGTGGAAAATTTTCTGAATCAACAAAAAAACATTTGATTCGTCCCACTGGTTCCTTACTGCCGATTCCATCATTGGTAAAATGCTTCTGCAATTGATACGCACTACTTGTAAACGATAGACGAAATTGACAGTCACCAGAGGGCATCTCACGTTGGATTGTTCGTTGGGGTTTGTGAGAGACATCAAGTAGGACTATTCGGAATTCTTTATCTGTCTGCGTCTTGAGACTGCGCACGATGTTATGTCGGGCGAGCTGCCAGGGTTTTTTCAGATCCCCCTGTTGGATTAAAAAAAGGTATTCATGGTTCTTCCCTAACTCAAAACTACATCGTCCCTGCAGATTAGTATAGTTCCATGTCGTGATCGTGACTCCGTTGATTCCATCAGGTATTTTATTGAACCGTTCTTTGAACCTCTCAAAAAGAAAAGAAAGGATTTTCCCTTTCAGAAACTCAGGGAGTTTCTCCCAGAAGCCTTGGATCTTTTCCCAGAAAAGGTTCTTGACCCATGTGATATCCTTCGGCCCTTTCACCAGGACAATGACCCGTGCGCCATCAACCGGTTGTAAAAAACTGTCTTTCACCTCAAAGCTTACCGTGATGCGATCTTCCGGATGAATGTACCGCGCAGTATCATCCAGGATGGTGCCGTCACCACGCCACTGGTAGATCGCTGACATGTTTTTACCCCATCCGTACGCGTATACGTCAGGTTCATCAACCGCGCCACCGGTGTCGCTCCACCAGTTATCGTTCTCATGCCAGCCTCGTTCATAGAACTCCCGCCAGACATGGTCCTCCCCAACATTACATGCACCAATGGAGGGAATCAGTGCTGCTCGTTGTGCGGCAACCGCTATCTTTTGCAGCTCCCCGCACCAGCCGTTATGCTCATGGGCAATGACACAGGATTGCCCAGGTCTGTCACCGACTGCAGGATATGGAACTGTTTTTCCAATCCAGTAACTTACCGCTTCAATCGCAGTAGGATGCTGCGTTATACAATCGGTCCACAGTCGTCCCCCTGGTTGATAATAAGATGAACAATCCCAAAGATAGCGAACTGTTGATAATTTTTCTTTGAGCAATGGATATCCAAGATCATTATGTTCAAAGAGATAGTTTCGCCACAAAGGTCCATACGCTGCATCCACATCTTCTGTGGTGATTTTCGGATGCACGATATACCAATAGTAAATATTTGTAGGAAGATCAATTTGTTTTTCTGTTCCATTTTCAAGAACCGTATATCTGATTGTTGAAGAGTAGTTCCCGGCTCTATCATCAGACTCTATGATATCTGCGTATTGAATCCATTGATCACGTTCATACAACGACTCAGCATTTTCCTTGAGAAGAGTTGTTGAGGGCACTCTCCCACCAGGACAACACGCGATGGAAAACGCGATCTCATCAGCAAATTGTTTACTGGAGTTCATGAGGAGGTCTGCATAACTTTCCGGATCGCTAAGATTATGAAATTGGCTCGTCAGCCTCGGTTGAATCCACCGGGGTGATTTCGCGATCGCTGCGATCACAGTCTCAGATAATCCATTCGTCAATGGTTCGATATCCTGCCCTTTCAACGTCAGGTTTTGCGAATCGAATTGTATATAGTAATCAGATTCTGGTGGGATTTCAATTTCTCTGGATATCTCTGACACTATTTTTTGATCAGAGGTTAGTGTTTTTTTAAAAACGTTAGCTGTTCCTAAGACCCCTGGAAATACCAGAGAAAAAGAAATACATAACACAATGAATATTTTTACAGCGTAAACTACCTTCGTTGAAATAAGGCAAACCTCCGTATAGAAATTAATATAATTTTCTCATATAAATAAACTTCGACATATCAGGAATGTATCAAAATTTTTTTTTTGACGAATTTTTTGGTAAAAATATTTTTCATAACAGATGTAACAAAAGATTATGAGACTGATTTCATTTCAACGTTACTATAACCCTGAAGTTTTCTTTAAAAACATATCCTTGGAAACAGAAAGCATTAACACGGTTTTAAGACTCATTGGTTCTTTGCGCGAATCAAATAACAAAAAAAAAGAGAGATAAGAGAGATAGATTCCCTATTTCTTCACCATTGAAAAGATAATGATTTGAGTTCCTGTCGCTGTCTGTTCTACATCAGCAACCTTTGCAGTGATAGTGATAGCACCGAATCCAAAGAGCATCCCTGTCCCTATGGTTTTAAATCCTCCTGCGGGAATATCGATTGTACCATTCATTTTTTTATTGATTCGTCCGAGAAATCCTCCTTGCACGGTGATCTCCCATGATTCAATGAGAGCATCATTTGATCCATTGTTACCGAAAATAACAGTAATACCAAGACCTAAACCAGATTTGATTGATATGTTAAGGTTGTTTGATGGATTATTCACTATTACGTCCTTTGAGACGCTATCATTAGCTCCATCGTTATCTATCACTGTCAAACAGACCGTGTAAGTCCCCGGATTATTGTATTGATGCGTTGGATGCTGATCAAAACTACTGTTTCCATCACCGAAATCCCACGTCCAATTTACAATATAACCAACGGGATCATACGAAAGATCAGTGAATTGAACAATGCTTTGAGTCGTTGGGTTAAATGGTGCCCAGGTGAAATCAGCTACTGGAGGTTGACTCATAACAACACCTAGGGTACCGTCCGGTTGGATGTTCTGTGCATAAATATCTCCATCATCATTGCGTCGGTCCTGCCACACTGCAACCCATTGTCCCATATAATAGTCGGTCATCACATTGTGAAGTTTTTCGCTTTGGTAGGTGGATAGATCAATAAACTGTTCCGGCCAAACAAAATTTCCCTGATCATCGAGCATTACTGCCTGGATTTTCGAGTCTATATTACCAAATTCAGCAGCCTGATAGATGCAAATGGCCTGATTATCTTTCCCACCAGCCGTAAAGAGTCCGTAATCATTGTTTGAAAGCCCAATCAGTGCTATCCCCTCATCACCCCAAAGCCGGTTGCCCTGAAGGTCGAATTTCTGTGCATACATCCCACGCATATTCTGGTTCAAATCCTGTTCGCTGAAAAAGAGGACAATCTCCTGGGTTTGACTTAAAAAAGCCGGCGCTGGATACATGTGGATGCGGGCAGTTGTAGTGGAGGCTAGCACGCCGTTGGCAGGCATACCAATAGTACCATCAGCATCCATCCGCTGAATATAACAGTGAAAGTGGGTGGCGTCTATAGCACGGTACCATGAGAAAACAATTCCACCGGAATCGTCCCTGCACGTCTTAAGATAAACCACCGGGCCGGAAGGAACCGGAGCATATACTTCAACATCTGATGTCCACACAAAACTTCCATCAACATCGAGTTTTTGCACATAGAGCCCACGATTGGGAGCATAATATGGGCCGGTCTCCGTATGCCATATCAGGTAAACAAAGTCGTTCTCCGCTTGTAGTAGATAAGGGGCTGTAAAATCAATACCAGATTGTGAAAGGATGATACCATCACCCCATAATAGTTGTCCATTAGGTGAAATTTTTTGCAGTCGGATCTCAGAGTCACCGCTGTCCGGTATACTTTGCCAAGAAAAAATGCTATTTCCAGATGCGGTAACGCAGACTTTAGGGCTTGGGTCAAAATTGTTGTCGTTTGCAAGCATTACACCGGTTTGACCCCACATCATGTCCCCATTAGGAGAAATTCGGTACCCAACCGGATTACTTTGACCGGTGCGGATATCCATAAAGGTGATGACCGCATAACCGGAAGGATCAACAGCAAGGTCATAATCGGTTATCCATGTATCTTGCGGTTCGCTACTAACCAACACACCATTTTCAGGCCACAGCGCGTTTCCATCAGGGTCAAGGCGCTGTAACCGCACGTTGTAATTCCCTGTTTCGGTTGTAAACCATGAAATGTAAGAATAACCATTGCCGTCAACAGCGATTTTTGGAAGCGCCTGTTCGCCGCTCATAGTGGTAATTGCTGTGTTTTCTGCGGGATTGGAAGTCCACTGGCCACTAAGGATCGGTACACAGCTTATCATCATCAATAAACTAACTATCAATAATACATATATTCTTCTCATATTTTTTATGCCTCCTTACCCTAACATATAGATATGCATTATCATTCAATTTCCAATTTATATAATTTTCCTATGATTTAGAGATTTACTTTTTACACAAGTGCTACTATTTACACAAAGTCTGTAAATTGTATGGAATTACCAAAAATTATGATCTTATATAAGATGGTTAGTTTTATTGATTTTTTTTCCTAAAAATTAAAATCGTCAGGTTTAAATATTTGACTAATTAGCTTTTGACTAAAGAATCAGACCCATACCTACGTCTCCACCTTTCACCCATGCATTTTCATTTAAATGTTTGGAAAAGATAAAAATAAGAGGTCAAGCATTAACACGGTTTTAAGACTCATGTTTTTTGTTCTCAGAAAAGATAAACACATGGTGGTACAGCGTATGGCCATCTTGAATCGCGGTATTATCTACTTTTGCCGTCATCCGACTACAATACTTCAAGCGATCAACCAATGATGTCGAAAGATTATATTTATCATCAAATATTTCAATTTCAGCAAGGGTATTTTGTGAGGCTTTCCCTTTCCCGCCAGCAAGGGTAATTCCAAATTCTTCGGGATTTATTGCCTCTTTTAGTGCTCCACAGGTTACTGTAGTTGCACCACTTGAGTGCCAGTCCCAGGCTAACACACAGGCTAATGCTTGAAACCAGAACGGATTGGAAAGTCTACGAAGAAACTCATCAGTTCCGTACTCATACACAAGAACTTCGCTAATCCCCTTAGATAGTGCAACCATCCGTTTGAATAACCAGCGTGGTGCTTTCCTTGGATGAAGAGGAAGATTTGCGACTCCTGTTTTTAACATAGGTTGGCAGTTCTATGACAATCAGTGCATTTAATCTTTTTTCAGGGTTTAATGAAACTATAAGATGGAATAAAAACGGGAACCTATAAAAAAGAGTAATGCTTCTCAGACAAGAAGCATCAGGGGATTTAGCGAGAAGTCATAAACAAGGTACATACACGAATTTCAAGAAAAATGAAATGTTTCTTTCCTACAACCAAGATGCGCCAGACAGGGGAAAAATAATGGAAACACGAGACTTCAGTACCTATATGAAGCGATTTAATGGATACTTGCAAAAATATTTCCCGTCAAAGGAGGTATGGACACCTGCCGATGATGCGATATACAAACCAGATGACCTCTATCGTATCCCGTTAAAAGAAGGATACGAGATGCAATTCAAATCTATTAAACATACCTTCACCTATCAGTATACAAATAATAAGGTGTATCAAAATTTTTGTAAGGACCGGAATTTCTCCCCGACAGATATCAAAACCTTCGATGATTTAGAGAGAATCCCGTTGATCCCTGATAGTTTTTTTAAGGATTATCCTGCGGGACGTGATTTTGCCCTCTGGCTTGGTAACATTTTCACAGGAACTCTCCCACGCATTGTCATTACACAACAGAATCCAACCTATGATGAGGTGATCAATGCATTCAACCAGGCTGGTATGGCGGTCGCTTATAGCAGTGGTACCAGTGGACGGCATACGTTCATCCCGCGAGACCAGCGAACGTTTTATACCTCGGAATACGCAGCTGCAAAGTCCGCTATTAGCATGGTATATCCGTTGTGGGATCATCATATGTACGGATATTTGCTAATGCCAAACCCAAGAAAAACCAATGTGTATGCAGGAAAAGTCTGTACCATTTATTTTGATGTTATTCAGGATGTCCGGGTCGCGATTGATCGGGACATCACCACCGAATTAATTCAGATGACGATGACCGGCCAAAAAGGAATAAAAAGTACCATTGTAAAATATTTTGCGAAACGAGAATCAAACAAAATAATCAATGAGATTATCGGCTGGCTGGAGTACCATGAGAAATCCAAGGAGAAAATTGCGATTGTTGGCGCCCCGTTCATCCTTTCATTTGTTATGAAAAAGTTGGATAAAGAAGGGCGAGGCTTTGATTTTGGTGAACGCGGCGGGGTTGCGACTGGTGGTGGTTGGAAGGCGTACGAAGGCGTCCGCGTTCCGGTGGTAAATTTCCGTAAGCAGGTCGAGAAAGTTCTTGGCATCCCAGAGAAATTTTGCGTTGACATTTACGGTATGGTTGAAGGAAACGGCTGGTTGGTCCATTGCCCCGAGGGGCATTACTTGCACTCACCCTATTCGTACTACAAGCCGCTTGTCCTAGATGATGAATACAAACCGATTGGGTATGGCGAGTGGGGCAGGTATGCATTCCTTGATGCTGCTGCGTTCAGCTACCCTGGATTCATCATGTCTGGTGATAAGGTTCGAATGCTCGAACACTGTCCTGTCTGTGACCGCCCAGGACCAGTGCTCGAACCAGAGATTCAACGAGCATCTGGCGAGGAGATCCGCGGATGCGCAGAAGAAGTCCGTCGAATGCTCTCGGTTGATCTTGGAAAGGACTCGAATTAACATGTTAACACCATGGGAAATTAAACGAAAAGAAATGATTCCTCCTCGTCTCATGATTAAGATGAATATCGGTGGTGCGTTTTTTCTGATTAAGGTTTTATTGCTTAATCTTGGAACGCTGAAGATGATGAAGAACCAGAAAAACAAAAATATCTACGTTCGACCAACACCACCATATACCATGCCTGAGTACGCCCCTGATATGAAGAGCGGTAACTCGGAAGAAAAATACCTGAGACCAACATTGTTTTGTAACTGCCGAGCAAAAGAGATCATCGCGTTGGCACATCAGCTTGGCGCGTACCAAAAATCCGACCAGGAGTTTGCGAAAGCTGCTTTTGAGTTCGCAAAAAGAAAAATTATCCTTGAAATCATTCCCTTGGATGATGTCGATGAAGTATTACAGCGAGGTACAGGAACCTGCCTGCATAAGATATCATTGTTTATCGCACTATGTCGTGCAGCCGGTATCCCAGCACGATACAAATTCTTCGCACTCACCATGCTTGACAATTGGATGGCCCCCGCACTTGAGCATGCACCACTCATGAAACAATGGTACGATGCTATGGGGTTTTTCTTGTTGCACGGTGAAGGTGAGGCGTATATCGACGGCAAATGGGTCACCGCCGATGTCGGTGCTGAACCACAGCGTCAAGCAGCAGCCTGGATCCCGGTGACGAAACTAGGGGAAGACTCCGCAGGACTTTGGTTATTCCCCATCCCAGGAACCACTTTCCGAAGAGAATCAATCCCTCTCGGCCTAGGGGTTCCATCACAAATTCTTATGAAAAGACTCGTGCCAAGCTCAGTAGCTGGAATCAATATCGGGATTTTAGAACAAATTGAGAAAGGCAGGAAAATCATTGAAGAGTCAGGTGGAGAAACAGCATATGACTCAGAAGCACGTAAGAGACGTAAACAGATGGCACCTAAAACGGACCTGCTAAAAAACCCTGGTAGCATCGTCTTTGAGGAAAAATAGATGCAGAAGACCTATCGTCGATATCTTTCGTATCTAAAATATTTTGGTCCAGGGGCGATTATCGCCTGTATGACGATAGGCGCAGGAGACATCGTACTTGCGCCACGGATTGGCGCATGGGCTGTTCCCTTATATTCTGCTCTGTGGATCATCACCTTTGCGATGATCACCAAAGGGCTTACTGCGTATCTCGCAACACGGTACTCATTAGTATCTGGAGAGCATATTATGAGTCTGTTTGCTCGGGTGCGACCCCGCGGATGGATTAATATCGTTTCCCTTCTCATAGGGTTTGCGTTGCTACCCTTCATGATTGCGACGTTTCTTACGATTCTCGGAAATGTACTAACAAGGTTCACTGGTACCGGGGATTTTATACTATGGGGGGTTGGTCTTGGTCTCGCGATAGCATTACTCGGGTTTATCAGCTCCTACAAGATAATTGAGCGAATCCAGCTGTTGTTTGTAATGTTTCTTTCCATTGGAGCAGTCATCGCTGTTGTCGTCGTGCATCCTGATTGGTTCGCAATGCTCAAAGGACTGTTTACTCCTCAAGTTCCCAAGGTTGCATCCTGGGTGACAGCCGAGGATATCATCGCAGTCCCAGTTATGTTGCAACTGGCAGCAATCTACGGCACAATGCATGGGGCGTATGCTGATTTCACCGCGTATATTTCCTGGTGGCGACTACGCGTTCATGAAAAAAAGGTCGCGTTAAAATCTGAAATCATGGCTGGTGTGAAGGTAGACTTATTAGTCTCTTTTATCGTGGTCGCGATTTTTATGGTCGCGTTTCTTGCAGCAGGTGTCGTTATTCTTGGACAGAACCAGTTGGTGCCAAATGGCGTTGACCTTATTTCAAAGCAGCAGAACATCTATGCAGTGATCAGCCCATTTGTCGGTAATTACTTGTATCCTATCGCGATGGTGGTGGTGATCGGTGGGTCGATTTACGCAGGCATGGATGCGACCCCCCGGATGATCAAAGCCTGGCTTGATCCTCTCAGCACACGTGTCCAAAAAGTAAGTTTCAAGAGGTTCCAAGGTTACATCCTCCTCTACCTTCTCTTCGTCAGTGTTCCGCTGATGTTTATTCAAAAACCGATTATTCTGATGACGATTTACCTTCTCCTCACCGGTGTCTTTGGGATGTGGTTGCTCGGATGGGGCGCGCTCTGGGCAAACCAGAAGCATCTCCCGAAAGAACAAAGACTCGGAAAGGGAAAGTTCGCTCTCTTTCTAATCAACAACATCGTAGTCACCGTGTTTATAGTCCTTATTTTTTTGCTTCTATAAAAGACATTGCTTTTGATGCTTGATACCATGAGACTGTATCAGTAATAGTGGCTGGGCAGGTGTACTGTGGTTTGTACCCCAATTCTTGTTGTGCTTTTGTGGTATCTAAAAGACGCGTATGGCCAAGCACTTTCACCTTATGGCGTGTGAACGGAGGATTTTTCTTTCTCCGAAGCATCCAGAGGCCTTCCATGATACTTGCAAGAAGATACGCCTGCACATACGACCGATGTGCGTTTGGTGCGGGGACCTGAAGTTTTTCTGCGAGTGTTTCAACAAGTTGTTTTGGGGTGCTATCAAAGCTTTTCACATTATACGCTTGACCATTTGCTTTGTTCGTTTCACCAGCAAGCCTCAGACAATGTGCAACATCACGACCATCTGAAATGGAAAGCTTCTGATCACCGGTCCCAATATAGAACAATCTCCCTTGTTGTAATGCGTTGATGAGAAATGGAGCAATCATACTATCACGCGGGCCTGTCACCAGCGGTGAACGTACCGCAGAAACAGTGATGTTGTGCTTTGTTCCGTACTCCCACAGCAATTGTTCCGCACAAAATTTTGACACACCGTACTTCGCAGTTGGTTTTTTCCGGT
>Ga0315284_10006028_pt1 | contig 17254 bp, 20 predicted proteins | sample YL17G09_16_MG_FD_203696 | JGI IMG/M metagenome (GOLD analysis project Ga0315284, IMG submission 203696) | Sediment microbial communities from Yellowstone Lake, YNP, Wyoming, USA - YL17G09_16 | ecosystem: Environmental > Aquatic > Freshwater > Lake > Sediment | place: USA: Wyoming | collected...
TTGAGATCAAAACAGAATTTAAAAAAATTTAAACTATATTGCCCCTTTTATTGGCACCATTGCCTTCAATCAAAGTATAATACCTACAAGAAGAATTTACAACCAAAATATAAAGAAAAATAAGATGAATATGGAAAAAAGAAGTCTCCAGCTACAAATCACACATAGCATTGCATATCATCCAATATACTCCCTCCTAACAAATGATCTTGCATCCGGTATCTTGCTTAGCTATTTATCCGTTGAATGGTGGTCACGAGATAAAGAACTTAATCCATCATCTATCATGCTAACCGATACCAAACTCATGGCCCTTTTAATGATGAATCAAGACCAATTAAACCGGAGCATGGAGCAAATTCAAAAACTTGGTATTATTCAGACCTTTTTATCTTCAAAACCCGGGCAATTCTCATACAATCTTTGTGAATACCAATTAGAAGAAAGCCTTATTCAATACAGTGATACCGCAGAATCTGTACCCCAGAATACCAATTTTGGGCAAAATTTTCCCATTAACTGTGTTAACACTAGATCTATTATATCATCCTCCCTACGTAGTAGGGAGAAGGAGGATGATGTAATAGAGATATCTTCTAAGGAGTGTAAAAACCAAAACACACAAGAATTAAAACCAAGGACTATAGAACTAAACTCATCCTCCTCCTCTCCTTCTCCACTACGTGAAGAGGAGGAGGATGATAAAATACATACCAATACCCACACTACAACCAAACTTACAAAAACAGAAAAAGTCCGCTTCATCTTTGATTTTTGGAATGAATTCAAAAGTTCTACTAAACCCGGAACTACGGTTCGATGGCAATCTCATAACAAACTCACTCCTCTAATAGAAAAAGCTATTCTTCAGGTTCTCGTAGAGGCCGCCGAACTTGAGGAAGAAGACTATCTCGAAATTTGTTATGCGATAGAGAACTATGCACATGTGCTTCTCTCAGAAGAAACTTACTATTCACATGTCTGGCCTCTTCAGACATTCCTTACCGTTCACGAGACTACTAGATCTAATTCAATGAAGAAGTGGCAAAAGTTTCTCAATACCAACTTTGTTTATAATTCATACCTCACCGAAAGACCGGTAGTTTTACCAGAACATGATGCAGCTTTGTGCAAGGCAATTATTCGTCGATACGGCAAGAGTATCAACAACCCCCAGTTCAAGGCGCAGGGAAGCGAGCATTCGCAATTTGCGGCTTGTGCTGTCTTGGCCAAGACAGCTCACACGAAGTACCACTTGTCTTCTGCAGAATGTTTGGATTACTTTTTCCAAATGCTTGAAGAAGAGTTTATAGATAAGGGACAGGCAATTCTTCCAGGTCATATGGCTTCACATAGACTTTGGGAAGCTCGATTTCCACAATTCCTTTCCAATCAAGGACTTTAATGTAAATTTATTTTGATTCTAATCAATTAGACTTTATACTTTGGTTGTAGCAATAATGCTACTTGAAAGGGCATAAAATGCGGTACGAACAAGTAATCTCCGAGCTGTGCGTTCTGGTAGCAGATGTTGGATCCAGACAGTTTAAATCTACGCTAGCATACGATTGTTTTTGTTCGTCAACTTGTAAGGCACGGGTTGTCGTGGATGATAGGATTATAGCTTTCATCAACGATGCTGTTGATACCAAAATACGTGATGCTGAATTCAATTCTCGCTAATGAAAAGACACAAAACATACAATAGGGGGATTTCAAATGGCAGCAGGAATAGTAATGCGAGATCAGAAACCATTATTTATGTATGCTGGACAGGTGCCTTGGCATGGTATTGGCAATCCCGTAGAGACGGAGCAGACAGCCGATGGGGCTATCCGGAAATCAGGACTTGATTACGGATACTATAAGTCTCCAGCTCTGGTTGCCATTGACGTTGGCAACATTAGTCCACAGTTTAAGCAGATTCCAGGTGTCCATGCAGTCGTTCGAGATTACGACCATCAGCCAGTCGGTCATGTTGGAAAGGTATACCGTATCATCCAGCCCGTGCAATGCTTTGATTTTCTTGATTCCATCATTGGCGAAGGTCAAGCTGTTTATCATACTGCTGGAGCCATCTATGGTGGTCGGACGATTTTTATGGTTGTGAAATTTCCTAACCATGTAAAGGTTGGTCCGGATGTAATTGAGAAGTACCTGCTCTTAAGTAATACCTATGATGGTCAATCCAGTCTTAGTTTGATTTGGACTCCGGTTCGCGTGGTGTGTCAGAATACTTATGAGCTATCTTTCAAAAATACTCTAAAGTCGATGAAGATTCGACATACTGCATCATATGTGGAGAAGGTTCAAGAGGCTCGTAGAGTATTGGACTTGACCGATCAGTATTACAAAGTTATGGAAGCCAAGTTCAATATCTTGCTTGATACGTCCTTTTCGACCAATCAGATGGAACAGTTTGCTGAAAAGCTATTTCCAGCTACAATTCGAACTAATGGTCAGATTGTTATTTCGAAACAAACGAAGCGAGTTCGAGATTTAGTTCAGAATCTATTTACTACTGGAGCTGGTCAGAAGGAAGTTGCTAATACGAAGTGGGCAGCATTGAATGCAGTTACAGACTTTGTAGATCATGGTGCTACGGTTCGAGCTCGATCTACTGTGGATCCAAAGGATGCTCGAATGAATTCCGCATTGTTCGGAGCTGGTGCAACACTTCGTCAGCGAGCATATGATTTGTTGTCCGTTTAATTTTCTATGCATAAAGCAAGATGTGAGTAGTATATAACAGGAGATATTCCAATGCAGGTAGTTTTTGGGATTCTAATAACCATACTTCTTGTACTTTATCTAGGAGTGAAAGACAGATGAAACAAGTAAGTCTAAGACTTCGAGTACACCAAATCTTCCATTCTATCGATGGAGAGTTCAATGGATATAATGGAGCCGGAGAACTTGCGACCTTTATACGATTATCTGGTTGTAATTTACGGTGTACCTGGTGTTTTGGAGAAAAGCCAGGTCGACGACGACCAAGAGCAATTACCTGTTCAGGAAAAAATCGACCCATATCTGAATTGCAAATAGGAGATAAACTTTTAGCCTTTGATGAAAATCAGAAAATTGTCGAAACCACAGTAGAACAGGTTTTCTCTCGAACTGTTTTTGATCATTATGAAGTGAAGATTGAAGGATCTCCAGTTCTCTATGTAACACCCGAACATCCATTTTTTACTACCAAAGGCTGGAAGGAAGCTCAAAATCTAAATTCTGGAGATATCTTATATCACATTCAACCTAGCGATAAAGCATCATTTCGAATGCGTGGACTTAAAAATCCAATGCATGTATTAGAGACGGTACAGAAACGCTTAGAATCAATAGATTATGAACAGATTAGAAAAGAAATTTCTCGAACAATTCAACAGAAAAAGAAAGAAAATACATACTATTCTACATGGTCTATTTTAACTGAAGAGCAGAAGAATCATCTTCGTAATCTTAATTCTTCTAGGATGAAGAATAATAACCCTATGAAGGATCCTGAAATTGCTCAAAAGGCGCTTCAAACAAGACGAAATCTAGGACATGATAAAGGATACAAAAGAACTCTCGAATATCGGAGAAAACAAAGGGAAGCAAAATTAGGATCTCGGAACCCACGATATCGTGGAGGTCTCGAAAGATCATATTTAAAACTATGGGATCGAACAAGAAAAGATATTCTAGAACGAGATCATCATACATGCCAGTGCTGTGGAACAAAAAGTCGATTAGAAATTCATCATATTATTCCTTTTCGTATTTCACAAAATAATACTTACAACAATCTAATCACTTTATGTAAAACTTGTCATCTACGAACCGAAAATGCAATTCCGCTTCAAAATGGTCTTGAAGTTCTTTCAGTTAAGAAAATACGAGGAAAAGCATTAACGGTTTACAATCTTCAATGTGCCCCCTACAATAACTTTTTTGTAGAATATATCGCAGTTCACAATTGTGATACGAAGTATGCTCAGGAAATGGTATGGGGCAAGGCAAGAAGTACAGCTTTAATGGTAAAAAAGATTCGACCCGGTACCAAAATTACCATTACCGGTGGCGAACCTCTTTTGCAACCCGAGGGGTTAACAGATCTTGTAGCTCGACTTCGAAGGAAAAATTGTAGAATTTCCATTGAAACCAACGGGTCACTTCCAATTCCTCTTGATATGCATCACAATGATCTAGTTCGATTTATTGTAGATTATAAACTACCATCGTCCGGTATGTCTGCGAATATGTGTTGGGATAGACCACCGTTTACGCAGTTAAAACGAGGTGATGTGGTAAAATTTGTTATTGCAAATATATGCGAATACTATGAAGCCCTTAATGTAGTAGATGCTCTTCGTAATAGATTTATGTCTTGGAGGGATGCGGCACCAACAATGGTATTCAGTCCGGCCATTGATAATCAACATGATTACACCGGTTGGCCAGCTGCTCTTGCCAAGAGAATGATTTCTGAAAAAGTAGCTATGATTCAGTATAGTCTACAGATCCATAAGGTTTTGTGGCCGTACGCAACAAAGGAGAGATAATGTCACAAGAGAGTCAAGGATTTGATTTAGAAACAGCTTCAGCTGGAATTACAATGTTTTTGAAGGGACTTGGTCTTAATACTGAAGACCAGCATCTTCAGAAAACACCATTACGAGTAGCGAAAGCATGGAGAGACTTTTTTGGTAAAGGTTACTTTCAACGGCCAGAGGATATTTTGACTGTTGAGTTTAATTCCCGATATACTGGTCTAGTGATAGTTAAGGATATTCCTTTTGTTTCTCATTGTGCCCATCATTTGGTAGAGTTTTCTGGAACCGCAAAAATTGGATATCAACCAAAGGATAGAATTACTGGACTATCTAAATTAGCCCGTATTCTAGATCTGTATGCATGTAGATTACAGGTACAGGAAGATTTGACACAGGAAATTGCCGAAGCTTTGATGACCGGTCTTGAACCAAATGGCGTAGGGGTTGTATTGACTGCAGCACATCAGTGTATGTGTCATCGTGGAGTTATGAAACCCGGAAGTCTCACAATTACGTCGTGTCTCCAAGGTACTATTCTCACGGATTCCGGATTAAAACAAGAGTTTTTGAATTTTTAGTTGCTTTTTGTAAAATAAAAGGTATACTTTATATAGAGAAACAACCAAATTTTATTTAATAAGAAAGGAAAGTAATGAAGAACGCACTAATGATGCTGGTACTGTTATGTGGAATGGTTTCTTCTGCATTTGGTGGAGTTTCGGAAGTTCAGTTTCTCAACATGGGGCCTTCTGAAACATCCCATATTTGGGGAGGTGGACATACCAATCTGTATGTGTATTCTGGAGTATTGAACTTAAATGTTAATGATCAACCAGTCCCAGGTTTTTGTGTGGATCTTACGAAGGGCGTATCTTCTAGATCAACATCATATAGACCAATTTCTGTTGAAGAATATTTGGGTGCAGGAAAGGCTGCATACTTTACTGATTTGTATACCACATACTATACCAATAATTGGACCAATGCTCAAGCTTCTGCGTTCCAACTAGCTGTATGGGAAATTGTCTACGAGCAATTGCCTAAAAATTCTGGAATGTATGATGTTACTATTGACGGATCGGCTGGGCAGGGCTTTTTTTGCACCAGTTCCTCTTCAGGCATGGCAAACAGTTGGCTACATCTTTTGGATGGATCCGGTCCTCGAGTTCCCGTCACCATTCTCCTATCGGACTCGTATCAAAACTTTGCAGTGGCGATTCCAGAGCCAGCAACATGCTTTTTAGTATTATCTGGCCTTCCTTTACTTATAGGAAGAACGCAAATTCGCAGGTGGCTCAGAGTCAAAGCATAATTAGTAATTATTCTACATATCATGAAACGATTTAATTGAAAAGGACATATAATGTTCACGAGCTACCATATTGTTGAAGACATTCAGAATGGTTCTCCAGCTCCTACGTGCGCACTTAAATGGCTTCCCTGTGGTGAATGGTTTGGAATACCTGAAGAAGAAACATTGATTTACCCATTTTTAAAAATTGGTTGTTCAACTACAATTACAACATGTTTAAACCCACAGGATCAATTGATTGAAATGCATCCCGATATGAATGTAGTTCGTTTAATTCCGGAAACAGTTACGTTCAAAACTGCATCTCTTTTGTAAGAGGAGGGATATGAAAACTTTGTCACTTGCTGAATATATTGAGAAAGAGCGAAATCGTTTGGTTGCTTTTGAACTCTTCTGGAAGAATAATCAACACCTATACCCAGATGATTTTCTAGATAAGTTACCTTACGGAGATTGGGAAGAACAGCATTCAATTTTTGATTGCTAAGGGAATAAGAGTATGGCAGAAGAAGTTTTGGCTCAGAGAATACAAGATGCATTTGTTCTCTTAGCAATTACTAGTACAAAATTTTTGCAGGCTTGTCGACAATCTGTTCGACCAGAATATTTTTCTTCTGAAATTACCGAATCTATCATTCGAATTTGTTATCAATTTTTTGATCAATTCAAAGAAGCTCCAGATAATCACTTCCATGATGATCTAGCTCGATTTCTTCATGATAAAGATGAAAATGATTCTAAACGGTATTTGGGATATCTTAAACAAATTCAAGATATGGAACCTCCCCATGAGGGATATATTCTTTCTTGTGTCAATAAGTTTATCAAAGCTAGCGAGCTTAAATCAGCAGCGATTAAATTTGCTAAGTTAATTGCAGAAGGAGAATTTGAAAAAGGTCAAATCTTGATGTATAATGCACTCAAGATTGGAATTCAAAAAGAAGAAGAGGGAATTGATTACCTTTCTGGTGATGCTCCATCTTATTATGCAGAAAAATCTGTTTGTGAACGTTTGATGGGTACGGGCTTTCCTCTTATTGATGAACGTCGATCCCGTGGACTATGTCGAACAGATCTTGTATGTATTCTTGGATCAGGAAAAGGTAAAAAGTCTTGGGCAATGGTTCATATGGGAAAGCAGGCATTGTGTCATGGCCTGAAGGTTTTACATATTACACATGAATTGTCTGCAGAAGAAACAGAACAACGGTATGATCGTGGTCTTGGATGTTTAACTAAAGAACGACAAACCATAGTTGTTCCATTTCCTGCTATTGACGCAGAAGGACATTCTCGACCACCTCTACCTCGAAGCATTCCATCTGTTTATGATATTAAAGAAATTGAGAAGGTTCGAAAGGTTATCAAACGCTTGGGTGGAGAGCTGATAATCAAAAAATATCCTTTGCTTACTTGTACCATGGATGAGATTGAACGATATCTAAACTATCTAGAAACTTACAAGCAATTTACACCCGATGTGGTTATAAATGATTATCCCGAAAAGATGAAGCTTCCGTTTGGAGAATGGCGTCGAGATGGAATTCACGAAATCTACATGAATATGAAACGAATTGCAGAAGAACGAAAACAACTTTGGTTTACAGTATCTCAGGTCAAACGAGAAGCATTGGAAAAGAAAATTCTCAATAAAGGTGACTTCGGCGAAGATATTCGAAAGCTCGAAGATGTTGATTTAGCCCTTGGTGTTTCTCATAATCGAACCCAAGCAGCAGCGAATCGAATGCAAGCCTTTGTTCTGGCTGCTAGACAGGATGCAGATTCCTTTGGATGTTGCTTTGATTTGCAGCTTGATGCCGGACAATTTGTAGTAAATTGCTGGCCATTGAAATTGAAAGATGAGGAGGAAAGTCCGAGTGAGTGATTTCGATTACAAATCTCTCACAAGTACAGAACTCCAGGAAATTTTTTCTGGCATCTCTTTTAAGCTGACCCCTCGTTGGAATCAGTATGTAAGTCTTGCTCATGCATCTAGTAGACGTCGTGAAGCATATTTTCATGATGTTGCTGCTGGCAAGACCCCACTAGCTCTTATGACTGCCCAAATGTGGGGATGTAAGAAGCTACTTGTAGTTTGCCCAACGTCTGCTTTGGGTGCTTGGGAAAGAGATGTTCCGAAAGCATCCAATTACTCAATCCAATTCCTTTGTGATCCTGATACCAGAAAACGTCGTTCGACACTTGATCGATGGAAGCATGATGTATATGTTACACATTATGAGGGTTTGAAAACTCTTTTTGCTGGGATCTTTGTAATCACAACCTACATCTGTCCAGTATGTTACAAGCGGGACGAACATGTTTCTGAAGAACCGGTGGACCGCATCGTATGTAGCAAATGTCGTAAATCGTTTGCTTCAAAGGGCAATTCAAAGTCCGTCCGGAAATGGCTTATTGATCCTCAACGTTTCAAGTATCCATTTGATTGTTTAATTCTTGATGAAGTTCATCGTTGTGCTGAATACAAATCTCTTCAATCCCAGATCTGTCTACGACTTTCACAACAGGTCCAATGTGCCATGGGACTTTCTGGGACTCCGATTGATCATAATCTTCTGGAAATGTTTAATATCATGTTAGTCCTTGATCTTGGTCGATCTCTTGGCACCAATTTCTTTACATACAGAAATGCATATTTTAAGAAGTATGGTTTCAATTGGGAACTAAAGACTGGTGCTCAAGAACAGATCCTTGCTCGAATTCGCGAATCTTCTATTTCTTTTGGAATTGATGAGTGTATAGATCTACCTCCGATAATTGAAGAGGTTCAAACTATTCCTGCTTTTGATGAATATCATCGTGTGCATGACCAAATTATTTCGGGACAGGTGGATCATAAAGGGCATACTGTTAAGTTTGTTACAGATCCAGGACGACTCGAAGCTTTGCGTCAACTCTGTAACGGATTCATTTATACTAAAGATGAGGAACGGGAAGTTATTGTATTAGACCATCAGCCCAAAGTCGATGCTCTCATAGACATTATCACCGATACAGGCAAGAAAGTTCTGGTATTCTACCACTACTCAGCTACACGCCTGATCATCGAAGCAGGGCTCAGGAAAGCCGGTATTCTATACGTATCCATGTATGGTTCACAACCAATTGCAGAACGCAGATCAGCAGAAAAGCAATTTCGGAATGATTTAACCGTACGTACGTTGATTGCCCAGAAGACTATTGCTAGTGAGGGTTTCGATGGAACAGCAGCAAGTATTGTAGTATATTTTTCTCCGGTCGGATCACCAAAAGTTCGAACACAATGTCATGGTCGAATTCGAAGGCCGGAGCAACAAGAGTCCAAACTGGTTTCGATGGACTTGGCTATCAAAGGATCTATGGATACATCAGTAATTAAAAATAGGGGCGACCGGTTTGACTTTGTTAAAGATTGTATGGAGTATCTTCGTAATGTTCGCAACCAAGAAACATAAGCAACAAATTCTTGATATTCTCAAGAAATTTGAGATTGAATACTGGACGTCTGGAAAAAATGTTAGTGTCGGTAATAGTGCAAACATTCGATGTCCCTTCTGTGATGATCATTCCAACCATCTGGGCATCTTTTACGAATCTATGCTCTGTCACTGTTGGAGATGCAACATTTCGACACATTTGTCCTGGGTGTTAGTTAAGCTCTTGAGTCTTCCAATAGCTCAAGCACAGGCCATAACAGACACACCGGTAGATTTCAAAAGAGAAGCAACAGATCAAATTGAAGACATCTTTGATGCTATACAAGAGGATGAAGAAGAAAAAGAATGGGAAGATGCAGTCCTTCCTCCATTTTTTGAACCCATCATAGACTCCACACGATTTCCACTTCTAGATCAGTACATACTGGGTCGAAAAAAGAAAAACGGGCAACGTGGAAGACCAATCTCACGAGAAATACTAATCAAGCATCAGTGTGGCATTTGTCGTGCAGGACCCATGATGAATCGGATTGTCATTCCCATTTTATTTGAGAATGACCTGATTGGATATCAAGGTGCAGATTTAACCGGCTATGCTACGTTGAAATATCGAACATCTAAGACTCCCGTAAAAGAACATCTTTATGATTATGATTCTATTACCAATAAAATAATGATCATCACTGAGGGTGTATTAGATTGTTGGCGTGTTGGCCATGATGCTGTAGCAACATTTGGAACAACATTGATTGATGAACAACGACAGTTGATTATTGATAAGCACTTGGATACGCTTATATGGTGTTGGGATGGAGATGCTGCTTGGAAAGCTATAAAAGAAGCTGCATATTTCAAACCACTTATCTCTAGTGTAAAAATTGCTTGGCTTCCAGATGGTGAAGATCCAGACAGTCTTGGTTATGATGCCGTGTGGCAATGTATTAATAAAGCAAGTGAAGCATTTTAAGGAGAACAGATGGAACAACAGGCAGCACAGCTAGATTATAATGATCGTCAGGCCATTATACAACATATGCGGGAATTGATTAGTCTTGGACCACTTCTTTTGAATGGTTTCGAATATGAGTGGAGCCGGTTGTGGTCCCTTTTATCTAAACATGGTTGGAGTAACGAACATTTGAAAGCAATGGAAGAAAAAGCTTGCGAATGGACAATTTATGAGCGAATTCTGCCTCGACCTGATGCTGGTGGTCGCGATCGATAAAAAATACCAAAGTAAATAAGATGAGTATATTATCTGCAAGGAGATCATAAATATGTCTATGATATTGGAACTGCTTGAAGAATATAAAGATACCGATACTACTCCACCAGCTCGAAGATTAATTGGTTGGAAGCCAGTACCTGTTTCTGGTATTCCGGAAGACAAGATAAAAAAACTAGATGCGCAGAAAAAAGGAGTATGGTTGCCACCGCTGTTGCGACCGGCATTAGAAGTTTTGAAGCAGCAATATGTATTTGAATTTGCGCAATCTGGGCACATGGTTCGATATTTTATATTTTGCGAAGGTGAAACAACTGGGTGATGCATAGAGGATCTCATTTTGATCTCAATCGATTAGGCGTTATACTTTACATGTAAAGACGGTTCTACATAGAAAGGTAAAAAATGTTGAAACTCAATCGAAAAGCTTTGAAAGAGACACATGGTATTCCGGTATCTGCTAAGAACGTTACTATTAGCGTAGATGGGCTTCGAACATACAAAATTACACCATTAAATTCTCGTTCTTTTCTTCTTGGTGCTTGTGAACAATCTCCTAATCATTGGCTTGCTCATTTTGCAAACGGACAACCATTTGAGATGCAGGGTAGTTTATATGATGTTGTGTGTTTCTTACATAATATAGAAGAAAAGAATGAACCTGCTTCTATTCAAAAAATTGAGCAAATTCAACATTTTATGACTGATTCGGATGCTGAGTATTTTTTTCCAGAATCTACGCTTCCATGTGTTTCTCAAGCACCAGAAAATCAAAAGATTAAAATTCTTGGAAAACTTTTTCGCGTTGAATATACCGATTACGTATCTGATTTAATGTCAGTTGTGAAGTTAGAGGAAAGGTACAAGCCGTTTAAAGGAGGAAGAATAACAAGTATTTGTGTCCAATACGCAAAGTCAATGGAAGAGCTTTTTTATGAGAGTACAAGTATTTTTAAAGGGATGAGACATACCGTAAAAACATATCAGGAGGTGGATCTTTTTTGGAATTCTTCGGAGCAGGCAGTACATGAGGTATTTAGTGAAACCAGATAGTCTCCATCTTAGTCTTTCAGAACAAGGACAGCCACAAATCGTGACTGGTCTTGGAAAAGTTCAAGCTGTAATTCTTTCTTCTGGCAATTTTCAACATGCGGCAAAAGTAGGGCAAAACGTTTTACGTGTTCTTCTTGAAGTTGAGCAAAAGGTAATTATGAAGAGCAGAAAGAAGAATGCAGTTCTTTAATCAAACACAAATACCAACAGTTCTTCTTTTTCCGGTAGTTGAATTAGCGGGAAGGTTCGTGGGAGCTCGAACACAAAAAACTGTTGTGCTAGTAACTCAGAATAGAAAAAGACATACTTCTGGAACTGCATATAATTATCATACAGTAAGCAGTTCTAGATTACTAGGAGAAGCACAACAAGTATCAAAAAAATATATCACAGATGGAGGGTGGATTCATCTTCGATTTCCTCAATTTCCTTTAATTGAAGTACCGGATACTGTAACAAAGAGACTTTGGTATGTATGTCTACACGAATGGGCACATATTAAGGATCTTCAAAATGGAGGACCAAAAAAATTAGCTTGGAGTCGAAACAATAAACAACCGTGGATTGATCGGCCAGAAGAACAACGAGCCACACTTTGTGTTTTAGAAATCTATACAAAAATTCAAATGGGATATTTAAAAGATCCTTCTTCTATATTAGTTCCGTTTACTCAGTATATTATTCAAAAAGAAAGAGAAACAAATGAGTGATACAAACGATCTTTCATTGTTGGGTCAAGGAGCAACAAAGTATCCCCAGAAGCCAGAGGATGCGGTTCTAGAAACATTCGCCAATAGGTGGCCAGAGAATGACTACGTTGTTGAGTTGGAATGTCCAGAATTTACAAGCCTGTGTCCCAAGACGGGTCAACCCGATTTTGCTCGAATAACTATCGCATATATGCCTGATAGGCGTTTGATCGAATCTAAGGCCTTGAAGCTGTATCTGTTTTCGTTTAGGAATCATGGAGAGTTTCATGAGGATGTGACAAATCGGATTGCTCATGACCTATTCAGGGCTATGGATTCTCCGAAGGTACTAATTGTTCGAGGAGAATTTTATCCTCGAGGAGGTATTAGCATCAACCCATGTGTAATCCTTCCTAAGATTCCACCAGCATATCTTGCTGAACAAGTAATTGCCCATCTTAATAGGAGACATGTATGACCAGTGAAAATCTCGCAGCTATAATGATTCTTAGTACGGCTTTATTTTCTGTAATCATTATTGGGATTATTATTGTGAGGAATCGATGTCGGTAACACATATTCATCGTGCAAATTTTCTTACAACTGGCAATAAAATTTCTCAAGTTTGGGCTTTGGAGCAGTTAAAAGCTGGTCGAGCTACAACACTAGAGACTTTTTGGAAGGGTCGGGCTCTAGAGAAAATCTTAGATGCGAATCCCGAGATTCAAATCTTTCTTGATTCTGGAGCACATTCCCTTTTGAATGCCCAGTCCGGATTAATTGAGGGCGGAGCTGGTGTAACAACGGAAAAGCGTGGTTGCGAAGGGGATATTGTTTTTACTGAAGAACAATTTGAAACACTTTCCGATAATCTCAAAATTCACTATTCAAGTAAAGTGGGTGGAGCCGCCCAGTTGTTTACTGATGCTTCCTTCAATGCGAATGATGATGTTAAAAAGTATTTGAATTCCTACATTGCGTTCATTCATAAATACAAAAAACAGATATCGGCATACGTTAATCTTGACATTGTATATCATGCTGAAGAATCGTGGGACAATCAAAAAATTATGGAGTCCAACGGACTTCGTCCAATTCCGGTTTTTCATTACGGAGAGGATTTCAAGTGGTTATACAAGTACGTAGATGAATATGATTACATTGGAATTGGTGGCGTAGCTGGTGGCATCACGATTCAGCAATTTGTCAACTCTTTGGGTCAGAGAGCATTTGATTACATCAATGTCCATAAGCCCGGTCTTAAAATTCATGGTTTTGCAGTAACATCCTTTGATTTAATGCATCGATTTCCATGGTATAGTGTAGACAGTACAACATGGTTGAAATTTGCTGCATATGGTCAAGTACTTGTTCCTCGTTTACATCCACGAACGGGAGAGTTCGATTACACACGTGCACCTCGACCAATTCCCGTTTCTGAACAAACTCGATTTGGAACAAAGCAAAGACATTACACGTTAGATCTTCCGCCTGAGGCAGTGGATGCTGTCAATCGATACATCTTGGAATCAGAAACTACCATTCCGGAGGTCGAAACTACGCTCCTCGGTCGTTTTAAAGTCAATCAGCACTATTATGAGGAACTACTAAAATCTCCAGCAATACATGAGCAGAAGATAACTCGAACTAATCGTAGACTTTTTTGAAAACGGGAAAGTAGATGAGAAAGTATATTGGTATCACGTATCCACGAATCTTTCAATTTAGATTGATTCGATGGTTTTGGAAGAAGATCAATTGCAAACGTGGAATGCATTTGTGGGATGAAGTTGCATCGGATGCAGATCACTACTTGTATTGTGATGCTTGTGAAATGCACATCAATATTCAGGAGAACACATGAAAGTAAATCGTTTTGAATTGGTCAAAAAATTTGAAATGCTGCTTCCTGCCGTTGGTTTCAATGCTATGCTTCCTGAGTATCAACGATTTCGAATCAGCAATTCAACTATTAGTGCGACAGATGGATCAATGCAGATTGTTACATTTTTGTCTGTAGATTTGGGGTTCTCGTGTTCTATTGCAGCTCGAGACTTTTATGGTATTTTATCTTCGTTACAGGATGAAGACATAGATATTACATTGGATCGTGCAACAAGTAAGTTGATCCTCAAGACCAAAAAAATCGAAGCTGAATTTGCTTCGTATCCATACAAGCCTATTAAGGAAATTGAACCTGTGGGGACCCCATGGTCTGTTGAAAAGATTGGTGGAATTCAACCTCTTATAGAAAAGCTAACTTTCTGTCAATCTGCAGTATCAAAAGATGATACGGCGGGAGTCTTTTGTGGTGTGCTTATTGATAAGGAGTACATTGTTGCTTCCGATAGATATCGAGTTTGTCGTTCGAAATTTCTGGTGAATGGAGAACCACTAATTGATTTTGTCATTTCTATTCCATGTGCATTTGTGGACCTGATGAAAAAGTATGCTGATAAACTGGAATTTCTGGGACTTTGTGATGCAAAACGAAAGATGTATTTGATTTGTAAAGACGGGACACTATTAGTTACAACCCTCTATTCTGAAAATTATCATGATACCCGAGAATTTTTTCCAAATGGCGAATTTCGAACAATTATTATTACCCCAGAAATTTTTTCAACCATTGAACATCACGCTCTATTTTTGAAGCATTTGCCGGTTATTGATCAAGATATTACCGTGCAATTCAAAAATAAAATATGTACGGTTTCTTCTGAAATAAAGCAGATCGCTACGTTAAAAGAAACGTTTGACACCGAAGAAGATTGGGATCTTACACTTTTTGTTAATCCTGCATTTTTTTATGATGCCAATCAAAAAATGAGTGCTCAAGCAGCTGAACCAGGTAGCGCTCCCGTGGTTCACTATTTTACAGATGAAGGAAATATCATTTCCGTGCGAGGCGATGATGAATATTTGATTACACCGAGAGGATAAACCATTGGAACCAATAACTCCGAGAAAACAAAAGTCCTTTTTTCTTTGCCCTTCGGACATCTTAAAACAAAAGAAGGAAGCAAAGCTGGCTGATCGTGCAGTTCGAAAAGCTGCTCGGTCAGCTCATTCAACCTTGGAAATCATGCAGGAGATCATCACATCTATCCGGACTGTCGTCCCGAGTACTCCTCGAATACCTGGAATTCGACAAACTCGAACTCCTAAAGTTCTGGATACGAAGATTTACAATTGCGAAACTTGTGGTCTTTCAAAGAAATGTAACTCTCCCAATATAGATCGTCGAGGACAGGGACGAATGGGCATTCTACTCATTGGTCAGTTTCCTGGACGTACAGATGATCAAAAGAATTCTTCCTTCGTAGGTCCTTCTGGAGATCTTCTTCGAAAGCAGTTTAGTTTATTTGGTATTGACCTGGATCGAGATTGTATTCGTGTAAACACGCTTCGATGTTATCCAGGAGCAGATGAAGAAGGGCACGAGCTTGAACCCACGTCTGAGCAGCTTTTATCTTGTAGAGCAAACCTACTCAAAGATATTGAAGAGATTAAGCCAAAGTTGATTCTTTGTTTGGGTAAGGTCGCAATGAAAGCTGTTCTTCAACCAGAGTACCAAGATAAGAATTTAGATATTGAAAATATTCATGGGCTTACATTTCCATTACATAGATACGGCTGCTGGGTTGGGACAGCATTTCATCCCGCTATGTTTTTATATCAGAAGGATGAACGATTAAATCACACTGCTGTATTTGTAGATGATTTGGCAGAAATTTTTAAGTTCCTTGATCGGCCAATGCCAGAACCTCTAAAAGAGGATGGTAACATCCTTATTACTAATGTAGATGAAGCTGTGGAGTTTCTCGAAAGCATCACAGATATTGAAACTCCAGTTGCTTTTGATTTTGAAACGAATAGTATTTCACCATACGTTATTGATCCATGGATACTAACAATGAGTTTTGCACTTGATGTATCAAGTGCCTTTTGTATCCCACTAGATTACATTGTGAATTTTGATACCAAAGATCGTACATTTGATGAGGAAGGCCTATCTCGAATAGCTGTAGCAATGCGGCACTTCCTAGCCAGCTCAACCCCAAAGATTATTCAAAATACCAACATGGAGAATTGTTGGTCTATGGCTATCTTTGGGCAAGAAATGCAGGCCTTTCTTTACGATACAATGATTGGTGCCCATATTTTGAACTGTCGTGATGAAACTACGGGTTTGAAGTTTCAAGCTTTTCAACTTTCTGGACACATTTATGATATTGGGAATAAAGAAAATTTGAATGAAGTTCCACTACCAAAGTTATGTAATTACAATTGCTTCGATGCTCGATATACAATGTGGGCGTATTTAGATCAACAACAACGCCTTGCAGATGATCCCGAGTTAACCGAATTCACCAAAACGTATATGGCTGCAGCACCCATGTTATCTCGATTACGTCATCGAGGTATTCAATTAGATGTAAATGTCCTTAATGAGCTCAAAGAAGACTTTACTACGATTAAAAATGAGCAAATTCGGATTGTTCAAAGTTGTCCGTCCGTTCAACAGTACGAGAAAGAACAAGAAAAGCCGTTTTCAATTACATCATCTTCACAGATTGGAAAGATCATATACACGTATATGAAACAACCGGTAAGGGGAAAGACTCGAGGCGGAAAGCCCGCAGCTAGTGCAGCAGTATTTCCTGAAATTCTGAAAAACCCTGCTAGTCCAGAGGTTACAACATTTATCAATGCCATCATTCAGTATCGGAAAGTAGAGGGCAGTGGTGGTATTCTAAAACGAATTGAGAATTTTGAAAAGAATATGGATCCGAATGGAAAGGTTCATCCAAATCTGACTCAAAATATCGCCAAGACTTACAGATCGTCATCTTTGGATCCGAATATTCATAACGTTCCCAAGCATGACAAAGATCAGAAACAAATTCGACGGGCAGTTGTTGCTGAAAAGGATCGAATTCTACTTGAATGTGATAAAAGCAGTTTAGAAGTCCGAATCATCGCAACTGAATCCGGTG
>Ga0315284_10006029_pt1 | contig 17254 bp, 18 predicted proteins | sample YL17G09_16_MG_FD_203696 | JGI IMG/M metagenome (GOLD analysis project Ga0315284, IMG submission 203696) | Sediment microbial communities from Yellowstone Lake, YNP, Wyoming, USA - YL17G09_16 | ecosystem: Environmental > Aquatic > Freshwater > Lake > Sediment | place: USA: Wyoming | collected...
CAAATAGAATTCCTCGCGCATATGATGTGTGCGGCCAAGGAACTAAGCGCACAGGACCTTATCCTAAAGGGCGGAACAGCGGTGCAGCAGCATGTAAAAGAGCCTTACAGGAGGATCTCGGTGGACTTGGACTACGATCTTGGAAAGGTAATGCAGCAGGAGACCGTAAAAGCATTGATGAATAAACCGCTTTACAAAGGAGACGAATACAACAGATTCACGGGAACGCTGACATATCTGCGTCCGGCTCCGACTCTTTACAAGTCGGAGAAAAGACTTGAGGGCGTAAAGGTCAACGCCCATATCATAAAGATACAGATCAACACAAGAACGGTCTCAAAAGAATTTGAAAATGTCAGCTTCAACATGCTGCCTAACCTCCTGGACGAATACGCATTCAAGCAGAAGACGCTTTCGGCTGAGAGGCTTCTTGCAAACAAGATAGTCGTTTCCGCATGGTCCGAGAAAGTCAAAGTAGGAAGAGCCAGATACAAAGACCTTTACGACGTCGTCGCATTGGTCAATTATCCTAAGAAGAAGCTGGACTATGAACGGGTAGCTGATGAAGTCAGAAAAGACCTGCGCGGGCGAGGAAGCAATCTATCCGCAAAAGAAGTCGTAAGCTCATGCGCCGCCAACATCAGACAACTAGAAGAGGACAATGCGATAGGTTTCTATTCATCCTACAAGGTGCGGGGGAAGGTAACCGAAAATATCGGAAACCTCATTGAAACGACGATCAAAGCTTTGAAAACCCTTAAAACCTAGCATGAAAACTTGTCCAACTACAAAATGCAACTCGTAATCAACACCTACGGAGCATACCTGCGCAAAAAGAACGACTGCTTCGTCGTCGTGATAGAGGATAAAGAGCAGGAGATCCCGGCAAAGAAGGTCGACAGCATCCTGATAACGACCTCGGCCTACGTCTCCACCGACGCCCTCAAATTCGCAGTAGACAACAACATCGACGTCGTCTTCCTAGACCACTTCGGCGACCCCTACGGCAGGGTATGGCACAGTAAATTAGGTAGCACCACTCTGATACGAAGAAAGCAGTTGGAGCTATACAACACCGAAGAAGGACTGAATCTCGCGAAGGAATGGATCGACAGAAAGCTCTCAAACCAGATAAACCTTCTAAAGAAGCTCAAGCAGACCAGGCCGGAAAAGGAAGAAGCGCTTAAAAGCGTAATGGAAAAGATAGAAGCCCAGAGAGTCAGACTGAACGCATTAAAAGGCACAATCGAGGAAGTCCGCCAGCAGATCCTCGGCATAGAGGGTATGTCCTCCAAGAACTATTTCGAGGCCTTGAGCGAGATCATGCCCGAAAAATACCAATTCGTCGGCAGGAGCAGGGACCCTGCAAAGGACGAATTCAACTGCCTGTTAAATTACTCCTATGGCGTGCTCTATTCAAAGGTCGAAAAGGCCTGCATAATAGCAGGACTCGACCCCTATATCGGCTTCATGCACGTGGACAACTACAACAAGAAGACATTGGTCTTCGACCTGATAGAGATGTACCGGACCCTTGCAGACGAGACGGTGGTCTACCTATTCAGCAGGAGGATGGTAAAAGACGATTTCTTCGACCAGGTCCCGGACGGTCTGACGCTCAACAAGGAGGGAAAGAAGGCATTGATAGAGGCCTTGAACGAAATGTTCGAGAAAACCGCGGACTTCCGGGGCAGGGAGACGAAGAACGACAACATAATCCAGATGGAATGCCACAGGATAGCAAACAAACTCATAGGGCGAGGCGAAGAAAAATGCTGACCTGGGTGATATACGATATAACGGATAATTCGAAAAGGGAAAAGGTGATCCGGATATGCAAGTCCTATGGATTATACCGGGTGCAGAAAAGCGTTTTCCTGGGCACCCTGAACCCGAACGAGCTGGACTCGGTCGCGCTTGAATGCGAAGAAGCGATAGAAACGGACACCGACTCAGTCTACGTCTTTCCCTTCTGCGAAGACTGCTTCTCCAAGATAAAGCTCGTAGGGAAAGCATTCGACAAGGACCTGGTATCCGACAAGATAATATCAAAATTCTTTTAAGATGGTGGAAGAGAACATATACATAACGACATCGGACGTGATAGAATACTTGTTCTGCCCGAGGTTCACCTACTACATGCACTGCCTCGAAATACCGCAGCACGAAGGAAACAGGTTCAAGGTACAAAAAGGAAGGCACATACATGAGATCAGGGAAAAGACTAACACGGAATACCTAAGGAAGAAGCTCGGCTGCATAGGCAGGGAAAACAGCGTAAAACTATGCTCAAAAAAACACCATATCAGAGGCATCGTGGACGAGATCATTTTTCTCGCAGACGGAACGGCGGCGCCGATAGACTACAAATACGCCGAATACAAAGAAAAAACATTCAGAACCCACAAATACCAGGCCACGATCTACGCACTGCTCATAGCGGAAAACTACGGAAAACCGGTGAACAGAGCTTACCTCTGCTACGCTAGAAGCAACAACAAAATAAAGGAGATAACAATCACGGAGAAAGACTACAAAAAAGCGATTAAAGCCATAGAGGAGGTACTAGACATCATCCAAAACGGCTTATACCCAAAGAAAACCAAATATTCAAGGAAGTGCATAGACTGCTGCTACCGGAGAATATGCACCTGAAACCCAAAGATCAATGTATTTATAAAGGGATCGATAGAAAACATACATTGAAAACAGCCCGAGAAAACAAGCAATTTCCAGCCTATTCAGGCCAAAAGGAGCAAAATTTCGGGCTGTCGCGGGGGCACATCCAGTAAAACAAGGATTGAAACTTCTGCTGTGGGCAACTTCTCAGCGAGTCTTGGGAGTCGCGGGGGCACATCCAGTAAAACAAGGATTGAAACCGTAGTCGCGGTCGCGAAAGCGACTTCGACGTATACCGTCGCGGGGGCACATCCAGTAAAACAAGGATTGAAACTAACAACAGCTTCAGCACCTTAGCGATTCCGAACACGTCGCGGGGGCACATCCAGTAAAACAAGGATTGAAACTGGGCTTCCGGATATTCATCCCATACTTTCTATTGAGTCGCGGGGGCACATCCAGTAAAACAAGGATTGAAACCCCGAGCATATGAAGGTGGTTCGAATCTGCATGTTTGTCGCGGGGGCACATCCAGTAAAACAAGGATTGAAACCGCCGTCGATCGGCGGGCTGTCGACTAGTTTTTCGGTCGCGGGGGCACATCCAGTAAAACAAGGATTGAAACTTCGCTTGTCGGACAAGAACTCCGCATCCGTTAAAGTCGCGGGGGCACATCCAGTAAAACAAGGATTGAAACTGTCAAATGTGTTGGCTTTTGTATCGCTGTAGAACAGTCGCGGGGGCACATCCAGTAAAACAAGGATTGAAACACATCTACAACAACGACAACGGAGGAAACAACAACGTCGCGGGGGCACATCCAGTAAAACAAGGATTGAAACCATAATATGCCCGTCTCTGACGTGCGCTCCTGAATCGTCGCGGGGGCACATCCAGTAAAACAAGGATTGAAACACGAATCAGTCCAGAACAACACCATCACAAACATGGTCGCGGGGGCACATCCAGTAAAACAAGGATTGAAACAACCAATGAAAAACAGGCAATTTTGAGCCAAAAATCAAGTCGCGGGGGCACATCCAGTAAAACAAGGATTGAAACTCGGGCGGGTCAGGGTATTACATCCGACCGGAAGCAGTCGCGGGGGCACATCCAGTAAAACAAGGATTGAAACTTTCGACGTCGCAAGTCACGGGCAGAAGAAGTTCCAGTCGCGGGGGCACATCCAGTAAAACAAGGATTGAAACTTCACTGTCTCTTGCCTCCGAGGATCAGGTAGAACGCGTCGCGGGGGCACATCCAGTAAAACAAGGATTGAAACTGCAGAACCGTTACGCCTTGTTGGAAAATAATTTGTGTCGCGGGGGCACATCCAGTAAAACAAGGATTGAAACCCTGCTCGGTTCAATTCTATGTATAGCGGTTTTGTTGTCGCGGGGGCACATCCAGTAAAACAAGGATTGAAACGGGAGAAGGCTTCTGCCTCCTCTCCTTCCCCCGTCTGTCGCGGGGGCACATCCAGTAAAACAAGGATTGAAACTCAAACCACATAAGGTAAGCATTCACCGGATCCGGGGTCGCGGGGGCACATCCAGTAAAACAAGGATTGAAACCAGCACACCGACAGCACATCCCGCGACAATGGTATCGTCGCGGGGGCACATCCAGTAAAACAAGGATTGAAACTCGAATAGTTGCACCCTTGATAGGTCAACCCAGAAGTCGCGGGGGCACATCCAGTAAAACAAGGATTGAAACAACAACAAATGACAAGAGTCGCGGGGGCACATCCAGGTCGCGGGGGCACATCCAGTAAAACAAGGATTGAAACATCTGCATGTTCGGGTTGTTGTACGACTCAAAATTGTCGCGGGGGCACATCCAGTAAAACAAGGATTGAAACAACATTGAGGCCGCTCTGATGCGTCTCGGATCATTGTCGCGGGGGCACATCCAGTAAAACAAGGATTGAAACCTTTGGCATACCATTCGACCCAGCGACGTGGATGAGTCGCGGGGGCACATCCAGTAAAACAAGGATTGAAACTCCAAGAAGTCGACCTCTTGACAAGCCGAGTATTGGTCGCGGGGGCACATCCAGTAAAACAAGGATTGAAACTGCATGTTCCGAAAAAGTCCACCTCGCCAGGATAACAGTCGCGGGGGCACATCCAGTAAAACAAGGATTGAAACCGCCGTCAATCGGCGGGCTGTCGACTAGTCTTTCTGGTCGCGGGGGCACATCCAGTAAAACAAGGATTGAAACCGTATTTTAGGGGACTCACATATCAGGGGTGCAACTGTCGCGGGGGCACATCCAGTAAAACAAGGATTGAAACATAGATATTGGTGGTTTAATGGATAAAGAACAGGTAGAAGCAGGTGCTAAAGGTCTTGTTGGTGGCCTTTTGACATTAGTGTTGTGTGCATTTTTCTATTTTGTTGGATTCATTGGCCTGTTGCTTACAGACCATCTTCAATACCTGTCTTATTTGCAGATCCTCATTCTCATAATAGTTGCATTGGCTCTTATTAACATAGCTTTAGCCCCAATAAACATAGTCGTTGGGTTTTTTGCAAAGGACAAGAAAAAGGATGCAGAAGCATAGCAGAAAAGAGTTATTTATTAGCAAACCTTTGACGGCGGGGCGGTGATAGGATCGGGAGGTACATCCAGTAAAATGCCCGTAGGGCATGCTTTAGCACAAGGATTGAAACCCTGGCTCTGAGGTATTTGTTTTTTATTTCTCTTTGTCCTTATTGTTTATTGGGGTTTGACATGTCTGAGATCGTTTCTCTGGAAAGGAAGGATTTTGAGGGGATGAAGAAGGAGATCAGGGATATTAAGGAATCTTTGGCGGTTCTTCTGGATAGGGAGCTTATGGATAGTGCGAGGCGGGGCTTGCAGGACATCGGTGCCGGCAAGGTGGTCTCGCATGAGGAAGTGAAGAGGAAGTTTTCCTGCTAGTTTTTTTTGTCTGTCCTGTCTTGTTAGAAAATAATAAAAAGAAATAATTGGATCACTTCAGGTGGTCCAGCGCCTCGACGGCTTCGGGATTCGCAAGCGTGGATATGTCGCCTACCGGCTCTCCTCTTGCCTTGGCTTTTATGACCCTACGCATGATCTTTCCTGATCTGGTCTTGGGCAGGTCGTCTACGAACCATATCTCCTCCGGCCTTGCGATCGGGCCTATCTCTACGCCGACCCATTTCTTGAGCTCTTCTTTTAGTTCGGTGGATGGCTTGAATTCTTTTCTCAGGACTACGTAGGTTCTGATGGCTTCCCCCTTTACTTCGTGGGGTATTCCGACCGCTGCGGCTTCTGCCACTGCGGCGTGCGCGACCAGTGCCGATTCCACTTCGGCCGTTCCTATCCTGTGCCCCGAGACGTTGAGGACGTCGTCTGATCTGCCCTGTATCCAGAAGTATCCGTTCTCGTCTTTTCTTGCGATGTCTCCTGCCAGATAGATCCCGGGATACTTGCTCCAGTAGGTTTCCTTGTACCTGTCCGGGTTCTTGTATAAGGTTCTCAGCATCGAAGGCCATGGCTTCTTTATGACTAGGAGTCCTCCTTTATTTGTAAGCGATTGGCCGTCTTCGCTGTAGATGTCCGCGTCTATTCCGGGGAGAGGCTTTGTTGCAGTGCCGGGCTTTAACGATGTCAGCGGCATCGGGGATATCATGAAGCTCCCTGTCTCGGTCTGCCACCATGTATCCATTACCGGGCACTTCTTTTTGCCTACGAGTTCGTGGTACCATATCCATGCCTCCGGGTTTATGGGTTCTCCAACGCTTCCAAGAAGCCGCAGGCTGCTCATGTCTCTTTTCTTGGGCCATTCGTCCCCGAGCCTCATGTGTGCCCTGATAGCGGTCGGCGCGGTATAGAATATCGTCACACCGTGTTTTTCTATCAGCTCCCACCATCTGTCGGGATGCGGGTAGGCGGGCGCTCCTTCATATATGAAGGATGTGGCTCCGGCTATCAGCGGCGCGTAAACAACATATGAGTGGCCTGTTACCCATCCGGCGTCGGCCGAGCACCAGTAGATGTCTTCTTCTTTTATGTCAAAGACGTTCTTTAATGTGCTGTATATCTGTACCGCATAGCCTCCGTGGACGTGCATTATCCCTTTAGGCGATCCCGTTGTTCCAGAGGTGTAGAGGATGAATAACGTGTCTTCGGCATCCATCTCCTCGGTCTTGCAGTGCATTGATTCCCCGGCTATTATCTCGTCCCAGTAAAGGTCCCGGTCGTTATGCATGCTGACCTGGTTCATTGTATTCCTGACCACTACGACAGTCTCTATGGAAGGAGCATCCTTGAGCGCCTCGTCTGTGTTGTTCTTTAGCGAGATGATGGATCCTTTCCTGTAGAATCCGTCGGATGTTATGACCACTTTTGCCCCGCAGTCGTTTATCCTGTCGCGCAAGGCTTTGGCAGAGAACCCTGAGAAGACGACCGAATGTATCGCGCCGATCTTTGCGCATGCAAGCATCGCTACTGGCAGCTCAAGCAGCATGGGCATGTAAATGGTCACCCTGTCCCCCTTCTTTACCCCGAGGCTTTTTAATGCGTTAGCGAACTTGTTGACCTGTATGTACAATTCCCGGTACGTGAGCTTCTTTACTTCGCCGGTCTCTCCCTCCCATATGAAGGCCACCTTGTTCTTATGCCAGGTCTTCATGTGCCTGTCGACGGCATTCTGCACTATGTTGATCTTTCCTCCGGTGAACCATTTATAGAATGGAGCGTTGCTTTCGTCAAGCACCTTAGTCCAGGGCGTGTACCATTGCAGCTCTTTAGCAACTTCGCCCCAGTACCACTCGACGTCTTTAGCTTTTTCAAGGAGCTCGTCGTAGCTCTTAATCTTGTGCGCATCCATCCATGCCTTGATGTTGCTCTGCTCCACCAGCTCTTTAGGCGGGTTAAAGACCCTCTGCTCGTTCATCAATACCTCAACGTCTTTTTTCGTCTCTGTCATTTTTCCACCTTTTGCTTTTTGTGTTTTTGTTCTTGAAGTTTTTATTCTATTCCTTCCTGGGCGGCTTGATCAATACGGCCATCACCGCGGCTATCCCGACAAGTATGCCCAGCACGAGCCCGGGCGCCGCATAGCTTGTTATAACCGGATTCTGCGGAACGAGGTTTGCCGAAAGCATCGGGCCAAGTATCCCGCCTATCCCGTATGCGGTGAACACTATCCCGTAGTTAACCCCGCAATTCTTGGCGCCGAAAAAGTCTGCCGTCGCCGAAGGGAACAGCGAAAAGCATGCCCCGAAGCACAGACCTACCAGGGCCATCACCAGATATACCATGACCGGAGCCGTAGGAGTCGTGTAGACGAATGTAGCTATGAGCACCGCCTGGAGGCTGAAGAGCATGAACATGGTCCTGGCCCTTCCTATGTGATCCGACAGCCATCCCGCAAATATCCTACCCACTCCGTTGAATATGGCCAGCACGCTTACTGCGACCGCCCCTTCAAGGATCGCCGCCTCGCTCGGATAGTTGAACGCGTCTCTGAATGCTATCTCGGCGTACTTGTTCAGGAAGCCGATCACCATTAGTCCTGCTGCTGCGGTGAATATGAACATGGTCCAAAGCATCCAGAACTGCCTGGTCTTCAACATCTCGGAGACGGTGTAATCCTTGTATGCGTGAGTCACGGCCTTCTTTGTCTTCGACGGATCCCATCCCTCTGGTTTCCAGCCTTCGGGCGGGTTCCTAAGGACCAAAGCCCCTGCGCAGATGACGACCAAGAACACCGCTCCCAGAGTCATGAAAGTGTTCTGTAAGCCGATCTTCAAAAGGCCCGAGAGTGCAGGCATCTGGAAGAGCGACACGATCAATGGCTGTATAAGTCCCTTAGGCTGGGCCGGTAGTCCGCTGATCATGACCTGCGCCGCCGGCGCAAGCAGCACGGAACCGAAACCGAATCCGAATACCATGATCCCGGCTATCAAGCCTCTTTTATCCGGGAACCACTTGCTTCCTGCCGCGATCGGTGCCCCGTATGCGAATCCTACGCCCGAGCCTACAAGAAGGCCGTATGTCAGGTACATGAGTGTTTTGTCGGTTAAGGCCTGGCTTGATGCGATGAACCCTATCCCTAAAAGGACGCCTCCAATGAGAGCTACCAGCCTTGGCCCGCGTTTATCCTGTATCCTGCCTGCTATCGGCATGGTAACGGCGAAAAATAATAGCATTATCGAGAACACCAGCGTCTGCTCCGAGGTGGTCCATTTATAGGCCTTTTCAAGGGTCGAACCGAATATGCTCCATGTATATGTTATGCCGAGCATGAGGTTTATAAGGACCCCGCCGGCTACTATCAACCAGCGATTAGTTTTTTTGTCTTCCATTGATCACACCCTATCACATCTATCATGATTAATTATGTAGAATTATTGGGGATTTCTCCTATAAAAAGGAACAGGCAAAAAATAGACAAACGACGATTAATCCCTCTCCTTCCTGTAACCCTCAACGATATCCTCCAGGCGCACCCGGGACTTATACGCTTCCCTCACCTTCTCAACGTCCGCAAGACGCACGTAAAAACAGCCCTCGAACTTTCGCACCAGAGAAGTATCGGCGCAGATTATGTCTTTGCCCTCCAAAAGAAGCCTGTTGCTTTTGTCGTCAGTGTAAACCATGGAGGCGCCCTGCAAGCCGGCGACTTCCTCCTTACGAAGGCCCCGGTCGAGCAGGACAAATCCCTTCCTATGCTGGGGAAAAAGACCGACCGGAGCTATAACTCCGTCCAAAATCAACTCCCAGCGCTTCCTCAAGCCATCGACAGACGAAGCCTTCCTGCGCAGCTCGGAAATGCCGTGCTTAAGGTTCCTGATGGAATGATCCTTTCGCAGCATCTCGGAATCCCTCCTGATGCCAAGATCGCACTCCCTGCGGATCTTCGCCGCCCGGTCCCTGAGCGATGCGTTCTCCGAATCCTTCTCCGCAAGCTTTGCCCTCAGGAACACATTCTGCCGCTCAACCATCGCCATCCTCCTGCTGTACTCGGATTCCGGGATCGGCTGCGGTGCCGCAGGGATCGGCTTATCCGCCGGCTTTTCTTTCATCGCCTCAGCCTTTTTCCCCCTGTCTTCGACCGCGGCCCTAGCCTTGTCAATCGAAAAACCCCTGATGAAAAGATGCTTCACCTCATCAGCCTTCCGCGCATCAAGGCCAAGGGAATCGATCTTTGCGAACTTATTTCTGTAGGCGCCGTACGCGATCAACGCCGCAGCCAGGGAATCCCTCTGATGAGCATCCCCGGTCTTATGACTCCGGGTCAAAGCGATCTTGTCCAGGACGAGAGCAGACTCGGGCGGGGCATAAACGATAGCGCCAAGCTTTGCCGCCAGCCTCAAGACAAAACCCGGAGCAGGCGCAACATCGGTTGCGATCACGGAAACGCTGCCCAGAGAAACAAGACGCTCCACAGCCTTATCCAGACCCAGGTCCTTGGAACTGAACAAGTCAACGACCCTGCCCTTGAAATCGATGGCAGCGAGACCTGTGGTGGTTCCGGGATCAACGCCGACAATGAGGTGCAATTTCTTCGGTTAGATATTAGAGAAGAGGGGAATAAAACACGGTCAGCCGGGATTCAATCCTTTTCCCTGTCCGGTTTTTATTCCATGGCTTCCTATAGTATCCTATGGTTTCATCCATCCAGGTCAGCGAGGCCCTTTTGGCCGAGCTTAAGAGGCGCAAGCTGCATGATCGCGAGAGCTATGAGGCGGTCATAAGCGATCTGTTGGAGGACTGCAGCGAGCTTTCCCTCGAGACGAAGAGGGATCTTGCCAAGTCCCGGGCGGAGTATAAGGCCGGCAGGGTGCGCCCGTTGTCCGAGGTGCGTAAAGAGTTGGGAATATGACCTACGAGATATTGTTCACCGATTCTGCCCGTAAAGACTTAAAGAAGCTGGAAAAACCCGTTCAGGAGAGGATCGTCTCGGCTCTGGAACGGATACGGATCTCTCCCGAAAGATACGTGAAGAAGCTGGTCGGGGATCCGGGTTATCGTCTGCGGGTAGGAGACTATAGAATCCTCATGGATATCGTAGAGAACAAGCTCATCATACTGGTCCTAAAAATCGGGCACAGGAAGAACGTTTACGATTAGGCCTGTTAGAGTTCCGACAATTTCTTCTGTTCTTCCTTTATCGGGTATTCGCCGTTCAGGTTCGTCAGTCAGTAGATGCTTATTCATCCCCTATCCTTTTATATCTCTTCGCTATAATTTCTTTCATGGACAGAACTTTTCTCATTTGTTTCGTGTCTCTTGCATGTTTTCTTTTGTCTGCGGGCTGCGTCCAGAACTCCGGAACCGGTTCGGGCGAAACTTCATCCTCTGTTACGGCTCCTCAGGAGTCCCTAAAGGAGGAGCGGTGCACTAAAAAGGATTCCGGTAAATATATGACCTATTCGCAGGCTATGAAGATCGCGGAAAAGAGTGCATGCGCCGGGGTGCTTCAGGAGGCTCACTGGTGTAACGAGGTTTCCGGGACGTGGTGGATCGATACGTCTTTAATGAAAGAGGGATGCATGCCTGCGTGCGTCGTCGATGTCGTGAGCAGGACTGCGGAGATCAACTGGATGTGCACCGGGGCGGTTGATGAGCCGACCACCGGAGGACATTCTCCTGATACGACTCTTTATCTGCCTGATACGACAGAGGGGGCTTCAACGACGTTGTACATCCCGCCTGAGACGACGTGGGTCGAGGAAGTCACTACTACGACGGTCGACAGAGAAAACCCGCCGCAGGAATCTATCCATCTGGCTTATGCTCCTGAAAAGGGGCCTGAAGGCTCCGAGCTCTTGGCAGTGTCAGGTGAAGGCTTTCTTGCCCATTACAAAGGATACTCGTTCAAGCTCGACCGCTTCATCTACTCCGCGGAATATGAGGTTTCCAAAGCCGTTGTCGTCGTGCAGAAACCCGGCGCCGGGACGCTCGTTTCAGTGGAAATAGGCTTTGATGTATGTGGCAAGGCCTTCTATGACGCCCGGGTGGATGATATAGTCATCCGCTTGCAGTCTGCTGAGGAACAGGGAGCCTCTCAGGAAGCAAAGGTCTATGTATGGGACTACAAAAATATCCCTGTAATCAAAAAGCGCATCGATCCCCAGAAGCCTGATCCGAAGGCTGTATGGATAGAGAAGGTAACCAGCGAGGGTTTTACTGCGCAGTACAATGGATACAAGTTCAAAGTCGACCGCCTAGCGTACTCCGGCATGTATCACCCCTTCATAGTGGTCCTCAAAGTACGGAGGCCTGATGGTACGATAAAGGAACTGGCTGTGAAGGAAGGGAAGACCTACAGGATCGATAACGTCAATGTGGCGTCGCCGTTCTGCGGATACGTGGTCGATGCCGGTATAATGCAGTCTGCCGCGATCTGGGTGTGGGAGGGGGACGCAGCCGTTGATACGACCCCTCAGGAGGAGATATATCCTCTCGCATACACCCCTGAAAGACCGCCTGCAGGATCCGTTCCCTTAGACCTCTCAAGCGAAGGATTCCTTGGCGTATACGCAGGATATAAGTTCAGGATCGATTACTTGGTTTATAATGGTGAGTTCTCGGTCGCAGGGGCGGTGCTTGAAGTGCAAAAACCTGACGGGACCAGTACGGAGGAAAGGCTTGGATTAGACGAATGCCATAAGACCTTCTTTGACGCCCAAGTGGACGACATTGTCGTGCGTCTGATATCCGCACATGATGAAGGATGGTGGCAGAATGCAAGGGTCTATGCCTGGAACTACAAGAGCGTGCCTGTCATGAAGAAGCGAATACCCCCGGAAAAGCCTGACCCAAACGCCATACTTCTTGACTTGACAAGCGAGGCATCGTCTGAATACAATGGATACAAGTTCAAAGTAGCCTCTCTTGAATACTCTGGAGAATACCATACTTCGGCGATAGATTTATATGTCCAGAGACCGGATGGAACACGAACGAATATCAAGGTGAGCGAGGGGTCGTCCACCAATTTGGGCGACATAAATATCGCTTCGCCCTTCTGCGGATACGTGATCGATGCAGGTGCAATGCAGTCTGCCGCGATCTGGGTATGGTAATGAATATATCTTTTTTTCTTCTTTTTATCGGGTATTCCGGTTCAGGCATGTGAAGCAGAGTTTTTCTTTGGTGTGCCTATTGCGTTTATGAGCCCCTCAAGGCTTGTATGCGCGAGCGAACACGGTAAATGCCGTAACTCTTCAATGCACATTATTTATATCCTCCAATGCGCATTAATTATACATGGAGGTGCTACTACAATGAACGTGAATCTCGGCGAGCCTTACGAGGTCATAATAAAGAAGGTCATGGAAAAAGGTTATGCCGGCAGCCAGACAGAGGTCATCAGGCAGGCTCTGATGACCTACGACCGGATGCTCGAAGAAGAGGAGTACGCCCTGGTGCACAAAGCCGTCAGGGAAGAGATGGAAGAAATCAAAACCGGCAAGACCAAGACCTACTCCCTCAAAGACGTGAAAAAGGCCTTGAAGAGATGATGGAAGCATTCCTCTCGGAAAAGGCGAAAAAACAATTGAAAGACATGCCCGCCGATCTCCGGGGCTATTTCATAAAACACATGGAGAAGATACAGGAGATCCCGCCGCGCAAACACATGAAATACGGAATACCCTGCCACGTGGAAAAAATCACCAAAACCGCAAGACTGATATACCAGATCGAGGAAGACAGGATATACGTGCTACAATGCTTCAGCGACCACAAGGAATATGAGAAATGGTATCGGGCATACAAATAATGAAGCCGTGCCGTTTTTTTCTCTTTACAGTTCCGACAATTTCTTCTGTTCTTCCTTTATCGGGTATTCGTCGTATAACCTATTAAGTTTATGGTTTTATGCGGAAAACCCGTTTATAATAACAGTAGGAACACGTTCTACCATGAAACCCGAGGAAAAAGCCCGCAAAGATATCGACCGTCTGCTGGAGGCGTCCGGCTGGGTGATTCAGGACCTTTCGCAGCTTAATCTCGGTGCATCAGTCGGAGTCGTTGTCAGGGAGTTTCCTCTAGATTCTGGCGCTGCCGATTATCTGCTTTTCGTCAACCGCGTAGCCGTCGGAGTGGTGGAGGCGAAGCCTCAGGGCACTACTCTGAGCGGAGTTGCCGAGCAGACTGAAACTTATCTTGCCGGAGTTCCGGAAAATCTCCCGCACGTTGCAGAGCCTCTGCCATTCGCTTATGAAAGCACGGGTATGGAGACTTTCTTTCGGGACGGCAGGGATCCCAATCCTTGTTCGCGCAGGGTTTTTGCATTCCATAGACCTGAAACCTTAGGAGAATGGCTCACACAGGAAAAAACGCTGAGGGCACGGCTTAAAGAGATGCCTGCGCTAAGAACCGAAGGGCTGCGGCCTTGTCAAATAGAAGCGGTAAAGAATCTGGAAAAATCCTTCGCAGACGCAAAGCCTAGAGCGCTTATACAGATGGCTTCAGGAGGAGGAAAGACATTTACGGCCGTAAGCTTTATTTACCGCCTGATCAAATTCGGAAAGGCTAAAAGGGTTATGTTCCTGGTTGACAGAAGCAATCTGGGGAGGCAGACTAGAAACGAATTCCAGCAATACGTTACTCCTGACGATGGAAGGAAATTCACAGAGTTATATAATGTGCAGCATTTGACATCCAATACCCTCGACCCGACAAGCAAGGTCTGCATAACCACTATACAGCGTCTATATTCCATGCTGAAAGGCGAGCCTGAATTTGATCCATCACTTGAGGAGCAATCAGTATACGACCTACAGTCCGGCAGCGAAAAACAAAAGGAAGTATCCTATAATCCCCAAATTCCCCTGGAATCATTTGATTTTATTGTAACAGACGAATGCCACAGGTCTATCTATAATCTCTGGCGGCAGGGTCTGGAATACTTCGACGCATTTCTGATAGGGCTAACTGCTACACCGTCAAAGCAGACTCTCGGCTTCTTCAACCAGAACCTGGTTATGGAATACAGCCATGAAAGAGCGGTCGCAGACGGAGTAAACGTAGGATACGAAGTATACCGGATACATACCGAAATAACTGGGAAAGGTGGAATAGTCCCCTCAGGATACTACATAGACAAAAGAAACAAGCTGACTAGAAGCACGAGATGGGAACAGCTGGACGAAGACTTTGAATACGCGCCGCAGCAGCTTGACCGTGCCGTAGTGGCGCCGGACCAGATCAGGACTGTAATAAGGACCTACCGGGACGCGCTCTTCACAGATATATTCCCCGGAAGAACGGAAGTCCCAAAAACCTTAGTCTTCGCCAAAGACGACTCCCACGCAGAAGACATAGTCCACATACTCAGGGAGGAATTCGGCAAAGGAAACGATTTCTGCAAGAAAATAACCTACAGGACGCCTGAAAAATCTGAGGAATTGATAAACAGCTTCAGAAACTCATATAATCCGCGCATAGCGGTAACAGTAGACATGATATCCACCGGAACAGATATTCGACCCCTGGAATGCCTCCTCTTCATGCGGGACGTAAAATCAAGGACCTACTTCGAACAGATGAAGGGAAGAGGCACAAGAACCGTCCTGCCAACGGAACTAAACGCCGTAACCCCGGACAACACATACAAGACGCACTTTGTCATAGTCGACGCAGTCGGAGTATGCGAAAACGACAAAACAGATTCGCGGCCCCTGGAAAGAAAAAGAGGCGTCTCATTTGAAAAACTCCTGCTCGCAGTCGCCTGCGGAAGCCGAGACGAAGACTCTATCACCTCCCTTGCAGGCAGGCTCGCCCGCCTCGACAGGGAGCTTAACCCAAAAGACAGGAGAGAGATACACGAGGCAGCTAAGGGAAAAACCCTAAATCAGCTCATAAACGGCCTCCTCGACGCAGTCGACCCGGACAAGAAAATTGAGGCTGCAAAAAAGATCTACAAAACAGACAATCCCACCGAGGAGCAGAAAAAGAAGGCAGGCCAGGAACTGACCAAAACGGCCTGCCTGCCCTTCGACGATGCAAACCTGCGAAACACCATAGTAGAAATAAAGAAGAGGAACGAGCAAATCATAGACAACGTAACCAAAGACACCGTAATCTATTCAGGCTTCGATCCCAAAGCCAAGGAAAAAGCAAAGACCGTCATCAACACCTTCAAAAAATTCATAGAAGAAAACAAAAATGAGCTAACAGCGCTCCAGATCATCTACAGCAAGCCTTACGGGCAACGCCACATAACCTACGACGAGATCAAAAAACTCGCCGAAGCCATACAGAAGCCGCCGTACGCCCTGACGGCAGAAATGGTGTGGAAAGCCTATCAGGAGCTGGAGAAATCGAGGGTCAGAGGCAGCCCTCAAAAGATCCTGACCAACCTGATATCCCTGATCAGATACGCGACCGGCTCGGTGCAGGTGCTCGAACCCTTCCCTGAAACCGTGAACAAGAGATTCCAGGAATGGCTGAAAGCGCAGGATGCAGCAGGAAACAAGTTCACGCCGGAACAGATGGAATGGCTCGCCCTGATAAAGGACCACATAGCCACGTCGCTAACGATCGAACCCGAAGACTTCGAATATGCGCCGTTCTACGAGAAAGGAGGACAGATCAAAGTCGTGCATCTGTTCGGGAACAAACTGAATAAGATAATGACGGGGTTGAATGAGGTGCTGACGGCGTAAAAGTCAATTATAACGCCTATAAGATGCATATAGCACTTTATTAAGTAAAATAGCACATGGATTACTGTAATTTAAGGGAATTTTGTGATTTTTTACGTGCAACTGCGAAATATATATTCCCCTAAAATTTTTGCATAAAAATGACATCTCTTTTACTGGACGACTTTGAAAATATGAATCTTCCTAAATTGGAGGACGATGTTTCGCATGTAATCTCTCTGAATAATGCATTTGACATCCTATTAACCTGCGAAAAAAAGGAGATTGAGTACGGTAATTTGCCGAAAAAACTAAGAGAGGGAGTAGATTATGGGCTTGCAAACGGCATAACAGAAGTAAGAAAGATAAAAACGCTTCTGGATTCACGGCTGCATAACCAATTAAAAGATCCTGAGAAGGTGTATCTCTACATGCTCCTGAATAATTTCAGCCATCTCGACAGAAACGAGCTGGTAGCTGCGTCGATTCTGAAGGGGGATCTCAGCAAAACTGATATCCTGCACATAGAAAACGCCCAGAAAAGACTGGATGTTCTGGAAGAAAGCCTTGAGAAGCTGAAAAAAAACAAAAGGATAAAGCACACCGAGCTTGCAGAAAAAAGGCTTGAAGAGACATTCAATTCGCTTGGAAAAAATCTATTTGACAAATGGTCGTCTATAGTCAGCAGTCTTGAAGCCCAAGAGGTCTATTGAAGTGGATGCCATATCAAGCTTCCGAGCCCAACACCGATTTCTGAGTTCCAGATTCGTTCAGATAGAGGAGAAAATAGCTTTAATGGAGAAGGCGCCGCACTGCTGCAATAACTGTTCCGAATCGATAAAGCAACTCCGCAAAAGCCTTTCTGAAAGCAAAGATAAGAATCTAAAGAACTTCGACCTGGCAATAGACGCAGCGGCAGACAAGAATAAAGGCGTGAAAAAGGAAGAGATGCACTATGACCTGACTTTGACAGTTTGTCCTCTATTTTTGTCTGATTTTGTAGTTTGACAGTTCGGGT
>Ga0315284_10006030_pt1 | contig 17253 bp, 7 predicted proteins | sample YL17G09_16_MG_FD_203696 | JGI IMG/M metagenome (GOLD analysis project Ga0315284, IMG submission 203696) | Sediment microbial communities from Yellowstone Lake, YNP, Wyoming, USA - YL17G09_16 | ecosystem: Environmental > Aquatic > Freshwater > Lake > Sediment | place: USA: Wyoming | collected...
CCCTCTCGCTCGCTCTCGCTCGCTCTCCCTCTCTCTCCCTCTCCCTCTCTCTCTCTCGCTCTCGCTCTCTCTCTCTCTCCCTCTCTCTCTCTCTCTCTCCCTCTCCCTCTCTCTCTCTCTCTCTCTCTCTCTCTCTCTGGGCTCTTCTTCTCATCTCTCTCCCGCTCGAAGAACAAAAACCAAACCATAAAAACGGCAGACCCGAGCCAGGTGAAAGTCGGCGTCGGGCCAGGAAACGCGACCACGAGAGGAGCCCGCCGCCGCCGCTCTCTCTTGCAGCTCGGTGTCGACAGGTCCCCCCGAGAGAGGAGGAGCCAGGGGTATTATTCTCCCGCGTCGCCCGCCGCCCAGGCTCCCGCTCCCTCCCCTCCTGCTTCCCAGCAGCCGCAGCCGCAGCCCTGGACGCAGAGGCTGTCGATCGAGATCGCGCCCACCTCGGCGGCGCAGGCGAGACAGGTCCGCGACGCGCTCCTGGGGGGCACGCTTGTAGCCGCCAGGGAGGAGAACGGCACCGCGGTCGACAGCCCGCTCGTGGCTGCGCTTACCGATGCCGGGTGGGACGAGGTCGAGGACGCGGCGATCTCGTCCGTCGACGGGAAAGAACCCGTTGCTGCTGGCTCGGCGGCGCAAGGCTCGAAATCTCTCTCCGGAGGGGCCGTCGCCGGGGTCGTCATCGGGGTGCTGTTGCTCGCAATGGCTCTCGCCGCGCTCGGGGCGTTCGTGGCGGCTCGTCGCCGTCTTCGTCGAAGAGGGGGAGAAGGAGACGCTTCTGCTGCTGCCGATCCCAAGAAGACCGAGCGGACAGCAGCGAGCTGGTTTTTTGCTTCTCGCGGCTCACAAGGCGCCGCTCACAGCGGCGACGCTGCCGCCGCGCCGGCATCGCTCGCCCCTTCCCGCTCGACCGACCTCGAGGTCGCCGCTGCCAAGGCCGCCGCCCTGGCGCCCCTTGCCCTTGCCCCTGCCGCGCCCTCCTCGCGCCGCTCCTCGACGACGGAACTGGCCAGCTACAAGCTGGACATCGAGGCCGCCACCTCGCCCGCGGTCGAAGAAAAGGGGAGGCGCTTCAAGAGGCTCTTTGGCGGCGGAAGCGCGGCGGCGACGGCGACGAGCGGCACGAGAGAGGCACCCACGCCGCCCCTCCCTCCTTTTCCTCCTCCTCCTTCTCCTCCTCCTCCTCCCCCTCCTCGGCCGCTCCCCCAGCCCAACTACGAGCCCGCCGAGCCGGGGCTGGGCACCGAGCAGGTCGTCGCCGGGGCGCGGAGGGACCTGGCCTCCATCGCCGCCGCTGGCGTGACGAGCCTGAGGAGGCTCGCCGCGTCCTCCGCTGCCGCGGTTGGAGGCGTCGGAGGAGGAGGAGGAGGAGGAGAGAAAGCGGCGGGAGGCGCTGCTGCTGCCGCCGCTGCCGCTGCTGCTGCTGCGGTCTCGCCGCAGAAGCAACAGGCCGCCGCCTCTCTCTCTTCGCGCGAAGAACAGCAACAACCGAAGACGGACGACCCAATCATCTCGCAGGCCGATTCAGCCATCGCCGCCCTCGCGGCCAGGGGCACGCCCTACGCTGGCAAGTACTCCCTGTCTCGCCGGGGGCCTATGAGCAGCGGCAATGGATCGTCGCATTCGAGGTCGAGGCCGACGACGCTCGTCTACCGCGCGACCGAGCTGGCGCCGCCAGGAAGGGCCGCCACGGCGACGTTCTACCTCTCGGACGAGCAGTTCCGCCACGAGGCCTCTCTGGCCGCGAGGCTCCCGCCGGGGGACGTCACGCCCGAGGTGCTGGACGCCTTCGCCGCCGGGGACGCCCCCGGGGCTCGCGCGCTGCCGGCGTGCGTCGTTGCCGAGGCCGCGGACTACTCGCTGGAGGACTGGCCCGAGCGGCGCGCGCGGGCGCCCGACGCCGTGCAGCGCCGGGCGGTGCTGGCGCTCGTGGCCAGGGCGGTGGCGGGGTCCCACGCGCGAGGGGTCGTCCACGGGTCTCTGTGCCCGCGGGCGGTGCTGTGGTTCTCGGGGGCCAACGCGATGCGGCTCGGTGAGCTGGCGAGGTGGGCGCCCGCTGGGGGGAGGGCGCCGCTGCACGCGGAGCCGAGGTGAGACGGAGTTGCGTTTTTTCTTTTCTTCGAGTTTTTTTTTCTTCGAGCTCTTCCTCTCTCTCTCCCTCTTCCATTGAGAGGGAAAGGGGGGGGGGTCGAGGTCCAAAAAAGCTCATTCCCTCTTTCTTCTCTCTCTCGCTCCCCCCCTCAACTTTCACGAACACCAACCAAAAAAAAGGTACGCGGCCCCTGAAGTCGTCGCGGCAATGTCGACGACCGGAGACAGGAAGCTCGACGCCAAAAACGACGCCCGCGCCGTCGTCGCGGCGAGCCTCGCCGCGGACGCGTGGAGCCTTGGGGCGATCGCGTACCAGATCTTCACCGATGAGCCGCTGTTCGCGCCCGGGACGAGCGTCGCGGGGCTGAAGGAGGCCCTGTTGGGAGAAGGAGGAGGGAAAGAGAAGAAGAAGGCGAGCGGAGGAGGAGCTCTTGCAGCACCTTCTTCTTCTTCTAGTTCTTCCTCTGCGCTCTTCTTCCCCTGGGAAAAGGTCAAGGGTGGCCTCGCAGCGAAATTCCCAGATCCCGCCGTCGCCGAGGTCGTCGCGGGCCTGCTCAGGAGGGAGCCCGCGAAGCGCCTCGACGCCGCGGGGGTGCTCTCCTCGCCCCTGTTCAGGGGCTCGGGCCTGCGCGCGGCGAGCCTGGCGGCGACAAGGGCCGCGAGCGCCGCTGGCGGAGGCGAGAGGCGGCAGCAGGTCGAGGGCGGCGGGGGCGGGGCCCCTCCCTCGAGCAGGTTTGCGCCCGCCGCTCCTGTGCCGGCCGCTGCTGCTCCGTCTGCTGCCGCGGCGGCGGCCGCTGCCGCCTCCGCCGCGGCGATCGCCGCTGCCCGGGCCCTGCGCCCCGTCGCCGCCGCCGCCGCTGCCGCGAAGAGGAGCAACGACGACAGCAGCAGCGCTCTCCCCCTTCGCCCGCCGATGCCATCGACGTCCAAGGCCGAGGCAGCCGCCCTCTCAGCCGCCGCGGCGAGAGGAGGGAGCGCCGGCACGAGCAGGGGCACGATGGCTTCGAGGATGAGCGGAGGCGGGGACGCTGCTGCTGCTGCGGCCGGTGCTCCTGGCGCTTCCGCGGCTGTTGCAGCAGCTTCCGGCTCTCGCCCGACCTCGGCCAACCTCTCCCCTCCGCCGCTGCCTCTGCCTCCCAAGAGGATCGAATGAGAACTATTATTTCGTTGAAAAGAATTGTACTGACTGTTACTTGAATGAGTGTAAAAAGGGCCCGAAAGAGAGGAAAAAGAGGGATACTGCCACGAGGTGGAGAAGTGGGGGGGGGGGAGAGAGGGAGGGGGGAGAGAGAGGGAGGGAAGAGAGACACAATTTCCCACGACCAAGTCAGTCGAAGAAGAGAGCTCGCTTTCTCTTTTTTGCACTCTTCAATTGCTGCTTATCTAATCGAGTACTCCGCGTCTTCAACTCATGGACGCGGCCATGCTCCGTGACGAGGCACATGAGGCCGGGCGGAGGGTGAGCAGTAGTGTCGCTTGAATTTGACTGGGGGCGTCGATTTCGACGACGACGGCGACGGCGACGCTCTGCTCTCATGCGCGCGATTGACAGAGAGGCGTTCCCCGTTTTGAGCACCTTCGCGTCGTCTGCTTGTATTCTCATGACGCGTATGCGTCGAATACATCGCGTGGACGCGCTCTGTGACCTTGAGCCGTGCTGCATAACAATGGAGCGCGCGGCGAAGGCGAAAGAAAAAGATGCTTCATTCGAACATTTTGCAGCGACAGGTCTTTTCGATTGCAAATTTGCCCGTCTTCTTCTCCCTTCCTCACGCGCTCTCTCTCTCGCGCGCTCTCGCGCGCTATTCGTATCAACACAACTTATCGCCAACAACAGGAGCTCGAGGCGCTCGACCTCAACATCAGGCGTGCGACGGACGCGCTCGGGAAAGCGGCCGAGAAGAGAACGGCGGCGACGACACCGACGGCGAACAAGACGCCCGTTGCTTCTTCCGCTGCTGCTGCTGCTGCTCTCCAGCGGCGAGAAGCCCTCAGCCACTCCTCTCCTCTCCTCGACTCCGAGGACGGCGACTTTCCGAGCACCGCGGACAACAGCGACGACGACGGCGAGTACGGCGAAGAGAACGCCGCTCCTAAAGCTGCTGCTGCTGCTGCCGCCGCGTTGTTCTCCGACGACGACAATGCCGCCGCCCTCAACAACAAAAACAACAAAGCCGCCACCACCGCCACAGTCACCGCCTTCCTCGAGCGAAAGCTCCGCGCGGTCCAGGGAGACGTCGCGAGGCTCCAGGCAGCCCTTGCCTCCGCCGACGCTAGGGCATCCGCCCGTGAGAGCGCCTGCGAGGCCGCCCAGTCGGAGCTGGCCGCAGTCGCCGCCGAGGCCGAGGCGCACGTCGACGCCGCGAGGAGGTCGGCGGCCGAGTGCGGCGAGCGCGCCAGGGCGGCGGAGGCCGCCGCGGTGAGCCTGCTGGAGAGCCACGCGCGGGAGCTCGCGGCCGCGCGCGAGGCCGCGGAGCGAGGGTTCGCCCTCCGCGAGGCGGCGATCTCGGAGGACGCCAACCGCGCCGCGGCGCTCGCGATCGCTGGCCGCGAGAGGGACCTGGCCGCCTCCGTCGCCGCCGCCGAAGCCGCGTGCTCGCAGGCCAACGACGCTCTGGCCGCGGAGACCAAGCGGTGCGCGCTGCTGAGGCAGCAGCTCGCCGCTGCCCTGGAGCGCGGCGCGCAGGCGGACTCGGCCCGGGCCGAGGTCGAGTCCCTCCGCGCCGCCCTGGCCGCGGCCCGCGCTTCCGCCGAGACCGAGCGCGACCGCGCCGCGAGGGCCGCCGAGGTCGCCGAGGCCGCCGCCTCGGCCACCGCCGAGGAGCGCGCCCGGGAGCGCGAGGCCGCCCTTGCCGCCGCGGCGGAGGAGCGCCGGGCCGCGGTCAAGGCCGCCAACGACGAGCGCGTCGCCGCCGTGGCCCTGGCCGAGAAGCAGCGCGACGAGGCGGTCGCCGCGGCCAGGCTGAGCCTCGAGGAAGCCGCGGCGAAGTCCCAGGGCGCGGAGCACCGGACGGCGAGCGTTGTGGCCGACATGCGCTGCGAGGCCTCCCGCGCCGAGGCTCGCGCCGAGGCCGCCGGGGGGCGCGTCGCTCAGCTCGAGGAGGAGCTGAGAGAGCTCAAGGCCGAGAACAAAACCGCGGTCGAAAGGCTCTCGTCCGAGGTCGAGGCCCTGCGGTCGAGCGCCGCCGCCGCTGCAGCGGCCGCCGAGGACGACGCCGCGCGCGCCGCCGCTTCTTCCGCCGCCGACCGCGTGCGCTACGCCGCGTCGCTGAGGGACGCCACGGAGCGCGCCGACGCCGCCGCCGAAAGGGCCGAGGCGGCAGGCGCGGCGCTGCGCGGGGTCTGGGCGGCGGCAAGTGCGTGCCCCGGCTGGGTCGGGAGGAGAAACGGAGACGGAGACGAGGAAGAAGAAGGAGGAGGAGGAAACCCCCCTCGTCCTCCTTGTTCTCGTCCTCTTCCCGCTCAACCAGCGCACCCTTCCGTCGTCGCCGAGGCCGTCGCTGCGCTGGTGTCTCGCGTCGCGAGCGCCGGGAAGGGCTGGGACAGGGAGAAGTCCGAGCTCTCGTCGAAGCTCGAGGCCGCCGTCGCAGCGAGGGAGGTGGCGCAGGCACGAGCCGCGACCGCCGAGGACGCTGCCGCCGCCGCGCGCGAGGCCGCCGCCGCCGCTTCGAGGGAGGCGTCCGACGCCAGGGCCTCTCGGGACGCCGCGGTCGCCTCGGAGGCGTCCGCGCGCCTCTCGTCCCAGCGGGAGTCGTCTGCCGCCGACGCCGCCCGCGCCCGCGCCGAGGCCGCGACGGCCCGCGCCGCCGAGCTCGAGGTCGCCGCCGCGGAGGCCCTGGAGGCAGCCGAGGTCGCCGACGAGCGCTGCTCCCGCGCCAGCGGGGTCAGCGCCAAGCTTCGCGGGGGGGCCGCGGCCGCCGCCGGGCTCGTGAGGGCGCTCTCGAGGATCGCCGACGCTGCTGCAGAGGTCGTCGGCAGGAGCTGGAGTTTTTCTTCCTCTTCTGCTTCTTGCGACGACGAAAGCCGACCCCCTTCTCCCTCTGCTGCTCCTACCACTACTGCTAGCACCACTACCACGAGTGCTCTCTCCGAGCTCCTTGCCGACGGAGGCGCCGCGCTGCTCTCCGCCTGCGCCGCTGCCGCCGCAGCGGAGGAGGAGGGGGCCCCGCTCGCGGCGGCCGCCCTTGCCCGCCTCGACGACGCCGCGGCGGAGCTTGAGGCCGGGCTGGCGGCCGCGGCCTCCGCCGTCCCCTCCGCCAGGGCCGCCGTGCGCGAGGCCAGGCGCAGGGAGGCCGCGGCCTGCGACAGGGCCTCGGCCGCCGAGAAGCGCGAGGCGGCAGCCGCGGCGCGCCTGGCGACGGCCGTCTCCGTGAGCGCGCCCGCGATCCTCGGCGGGTTTGGTGCAGGAAACGAGGCGGAGGAGGAGGCGGGGGAGGGGGGTGCGGGGAACACCAGGAAAGGAGGCGCTCCTTCCAAGGCCCTGGCTCTCTTGACCCTCTCCTGCCCGAGCTCGTTCCTCGAGGACGCTTCCAGGGAGGTCGGAGAGGGCTGCTCGAACGGCAGCGACAGCGCCGCCGCCACCCGGACGTCCCTGCCCCGGACCGTCGACGCCGCCGTCGCGGCGCTGGCCTCGGCGGCGGACCGAGCCGCCTCGGGCGACGCCGCCTCTGCCGCGGCGACGGCGGCCCTCGACGCCTCGCTGTCGGCGCTCCAGCGGGCGGACGAGATCATCGACCGCCTCCGGAGCTCCAAGAGCTCCGCCCGCGAGGCGGCCGCCGCCGCGTCGGCGCTGGCCGAGGACGCCAGGGGGCAGCTCGAGCGGGAGCGGGCCGCCTCGGAGGCCGCGGCGGCGCTGGCCGCGGAGCAGGTCCGCACCGCCCGCGCCGCCGCCGGGCAGCGCGAGGCCGCGGCGGCCGCCCGGGTGCGGGCGGCCGCCGCCGCCGCCGCCGCCTCGGACGAGAAGGCCGCGGAGGCGGAGGAGCGCGCTGCCGCCCTGGAGGCCTCCTCCGCCGCGGCGGAGGAGCGCGCCACGCAGACGCGGAGGGAGGCGGACTCGGCCGTCGAGTGCGCCCGCGCCGCCGAGGCCGCGGCAGCGACGGCCGATGCCGCGCGCCGCAAGGCCGACGAGCGCGCCGAGCGAGCCGAGGAGGCGCGGTTTGAGGCCGAGACCGCCCGCTCCGTCGCCGAGGTCGACGCTGCGAGGTCCAGGCAGGTCGCGGAGCACGCTCTGGCCGATGCCGCGACCGCGGCAGCCGCTGCCGACGCCGCGGAGGAGCGCACCTCCCTCGCGAGGGAGGAAGCCAGGGAGTGCCGGAGGGCCGCGGCAGAGGCCGAGGCGGCCGGTGACGACGCCGTCGCCGCCGCCGAGGCGGCGAGAGCGGAGGCCGGGCGGCACTCGCAGAGAGCGGACGAGGCCGGGACAGAGGCAGCGAGGATGCAGGCCGCTCTCGACGCGGTGATGAGCGAGCTCGAGGCAGCGCGGGGGGTGATGAAGTCTGCGGTGAGGGAAGGAAGAAGCAGCGGAAGAGGCGGAGGATCGGCGGCGGCGACGACGACGACAACGGCGACAACACCCGCTCGGAGGGCCCTGCGCTCTCTCGTCGACGAAAGCGGCACGCCCAGACAACACGGCAATGCTCCTGTTTCAGCAGCAGCGACTCCCTCATCTGCCCGCAAGGCAGTGGCCTCGAGCGCGAGGCGGCGGGTCGCGTTTGAGCGTGTGCTGCGAGCCGAAGAAGAAGAAGCGTCGGAAGAAGAAGAGATCGAGGTCGAAGAGGTCCAAGAGAGGCAAGAGACCGCTGCTCCTTCCTCAGCGGCACCTTCCTCTTCGAGCCACGCCTCTTCCACGATCGCCTCGTTGCGCGCCGCGCTGGCCAGGGCCCACGCCGAGGCGGCCTCGACCAGCGTCACCCAGGGAGCCGTCGAGGACGCCAAGCGCGAGGCGGCCTCAGCCCGCGCTGAGGCCGCTGCGGCGCTCTCGCAGCTCAACGCCCTGCACATGGCGGCGCAGAGGAAGCAGTCCGTCCTGGAGTCTGAGCTCGAGGAGGCGCGCACCGCCGCCTCTGCGGCCCTGCGGTCTGCGGACGAGGCCCGCACCGACGCCGCCGTCGCCAGGCGCTCGGCCTCGGCCGCGGGCGCCGACGACGTGCGCCGCAGGGCGTCGGCGCTCGAGGCGCGGCTCGCCGACGCCGAGGCGTGCCTCGCTGCGGCGGAGGCGAGGGCCGTGGCCGCGGAGGGCGAGCTCGTCGCCACGAAAAAGGCGCTCTTCGAGGCTCGCTCTGAAGGTGGAGAGCTGCGGAGGATGCTCGCGGCATGGGAGGCGATGAGGCTGGAGAGAGGCGGGGTTCCCGGAGTGCTGTAAAAATCAAAAAACTTCTTCTTTCTCCTTCAATGACTCCTTCGTTTTACATTTTTTGTTCACAGTATTATGTTCTTTCTTTCTTACTGGAACCAGAGCTTGGCCTGCGGGCCCTTCCTTCCCGTGACGCGGCGCAGGGCGGCGTGCGAAGCGGAGAAAGTTGCCGAGGAGGACTCGAGGAGGGGTTTGAGGGACGGCGATAAAGACGCAAAGGCGTTTCTTAGGGATTTTAACACCTCCGTCTCCGCCGCCGCCGACGACGACGACGCGAGGGCGGATTTTAGCGAGTGCTCGAGGCCTTTCGCCGCCGCCTCGAGGTTCCTCAGCGCCAGTCGCGCCGCAGACAGGGCCTCGATTCCGTTCTTTCGCAATGCACCGGAGACCTCGGAGACGGCAGCGACGCAGCTCTCGAGCGCCGGGCGCAGTCTTGCGGTCGCGATCGCTGTCGCTCGCGCGAGCGAGGAAACACCAGCGGGGACGGGGACGGCGGCGAAGGAAAGGGAACGGAGGCTCAAGAGCTCCGGCGGCAGCGTCGGCGTCTTCTCCGGAAGGTATCGGGCGATCGTCCCCGGTAGTAGAAGAGCTGGGAGAGCAGGCGGAGGAGGCGGAGGTGGCGGAGGCGGAGGCGGAGCTCGAAGCAACAGCCCGCTTTTCTCTCGAACGCGCACAAAAGCCTTTCTCGCCGGCGCGGCGACCACCGACAGAGTCGCCCGCCTGCTCCCCAGGAACGCTACCACGGCGAGCGCCAGCGCGCACGAGACGAGAAGCACGAGGAGCGCCGCCAGCGTCTCGTACCGCGCCCTTCTCCTCAGCCGCTTGGAGGCCGCCGCGGCGCCGCGAGGGACGTGCCAGAGAGCGGGGTTGAGGTCGCTGGCAGCAGCAGCGGCCGCGGACGCCGGCGACGGCGACGGAGTGGGGGACTTGGCTCGCACTGCTGCTGATGCTGCTGCTCTTCCTCCGCCGATCGACGCCTCTTCCTTGGGGGGCCTGCGGGGCCTGCGGGCGACCGGATGCGATCGCAGAGAAGCACGGGCTGCTGCGGGGGTCTCGTGCTTGACTCGCAGAAGGAGAGGGTGGGGAACACGTCGCTGACTGCTGCCGCTGCGGCCCGGAGGCAGCGAGTTTTCTCCGTTTCCTTGCTGTCGCGACCCCCCTCCCGCAGCCACCGCGGCGTGCAGCGATGCGTCCACGGCAGCCGCAGCCGCCAGGACGGACCAGAGAGCGGCCAGCGGGGTGTACCTCGGGGACAGGGAGAGGGACCATCCGAGCAGGGCGGCGAGGAGGGCCGTCGCGGCCCCGAGCAGCCCGTCTCGCTCGGGGTCAAACGGCGGGGGGAGGAGCGGGATCGAGGACGGAGAAGCAAGGGGGGCCGCTGCCAGGCTCATGCCGTTGCTCTTTCGAGCAGCTTCATGTCCTTTCCTCGCTTTGGTGCATTCGGCCTGGAGCTCCTTGATCATTCCAGCGGCCTGCTTTGCCATGAGGTGGGCGAGTAAGCCCGAAAACGGCGGCGGCGGCACAAAGGAAGGAACGGCGCGCTGCGTGAGCTCGACGACGCAAGACGACGAAGGCGATGACGATACTTCTGGTGAAGGTTTCACCTTCCATATCCCGGAGAACTCTCTCATCGCGCCGCGCTTGCATAACGAGTAGGAGATCGTCCGGTCGCGCGGGTCCTGGAGGAGTGAGAGTGTTTCGGGGAAGGGTCATCAGAGAGTCAGCTTTTTATTCTCCGCCTCGAACTCTCTCTCTTGAAAAAGAAAAACAGAACAAAAAACCCAACGCACCTCGCGGACCAGCAAGCGCGTCGTGACGCTCCTGAAAAAGGCCCAGTGCGCAGCCTGCTCCACCTCGACGGTCCGCGGCGAGAGCGACGAGAAAGTCGGGGGAGAGGAAGAGGAGGAAGGGCCGATCGAAGCGGAAGCCTCGGCAGCGGCGGCGGCAGCGGCAGCGCCGCCGGCTCCGCCGCCGCCGCCGGAAGAGATCACCCGCCTCCTCAGCACCGTGGAATGCCTCCAGGGGGCCGGCTCGGGGTCGACCAGCGTCGCAAAAGCCGTCTCCGGGTCGACGTCCAGGCGAGCCGAGAGCGACAGGTCCGCGACGAAGCCAGAGCGGGCGACGACGGTGACGCTAAAGCCCGGGCCCGAGACGCTGTGGCGGTCGAGGTTTGTTGCGGAGCTTTCGTCGCCGTCGCCTTCGGCGTCGTTGACGTCTCCGGTCTCTGCGCCGCCGCCGATGAGGGGGCTCTTGAGGAAGGGGAGCGAAGGCGAGGAAGACTGCGAAAGAGGAGGAGGAGGAGGAGAAGGGGCACCGGGCGAGGGGGAGAAGGAAAGCGAGCGGACGACAGAGTCCCTGCGAGGAGGTTGAGAGGTCGAGGGTGAGGGGGAACCCAGAGCGATCGATCGCGGCGACGACGCCATCGACGGAGGCGACGGCGTGTTTGCTGTTTTGCGCGCGTCGGATTCCTTTCTCTGCCGCTCGAGCTCCCAGGGAGGGATCGGAGGACTTGTATTATCCATCTCGTCTCAAAATAAACGAAAGAGAAGGCAACGGACGGCCTCGGAGAGAGGGGGGGAAAGCCGTGCCTTTTTGTTTCCCTCTCGAATTTTCATTCGTTTTTTTAGTGAACACGAGAGGGGTGAAAGTGTACGACCCCTTTAGAATTCTGAAGAAGACAAGGAGAAGAAGTCGGGTCTAGCCGTGCGGCGCATGGCGCAAACAGCGGCTTCAGAGGCGTCGGTCGCTGTCGCCCGCCGTCCCGCCGCATCGAGTGACGCCACCAAGAGCCTCCTCGAATGGAAACTGCTCGCGAGCGCGAAAGGAAGAAGGGACGGCGACGACGACGACGATGACGCGAGGGACCATCGGCCGTCGATGCCGTCGACCTCGACCTCGTCAGAGGCCTCGACAGTCACCGTCACGGCAGCCCGCTGCGCCGTCGAGGCCTACGCCCGCCTGCCCCCTCGAGGCAAGCCCAACCAGGGAGAGCACACCGTCATGGCCAGCTTCGTCGTGGAAGAAGTGCATCTGACTCCGAGCTCGACCTCTCCTCCTCCGTCTTCATCTTCATCGTCGTCGCCCTCATTACCCAACACTTCTTTCACCGCCGTCGCCGTCGCCACGGGCTCAAAGTGCGTCGGAGGCGGCGCCCGATCCCACAGGGGCGACGTCGTCAACGACTGCCACGCCGAGGTCCTGGCGAGGAGGGCGCTCTTGAAGTGGATGGTGGCCGAGATGGAGAAGGCAAAGGCGAACGTGGAAGAAGGGGAAGGAAGAGGGAAAGGAGCAGCATCAGGCTCGCGCTTCTTTGAGCGCGACTCCGCCTCTGTTTCTGCCTCCACTCCTTCTTCTTCTCCTGCACTTCCTCGCTTCCGCAAGAGGACTCGATGGAGGCTCCACCTGGTGACCTCTCAGCTCCCCTGCGGAGACGCGTGCGTCAGGCCGGGGGCGGTCACGGGGGCGAGGGCGATGATGACGATGACGATGAGGGAAGGGGGAAAAGGAGGAGGTGGAGAAGAGAGCGCTGCTCAAACGCGTCGCCCGCCTCCCCTCGAACCTCCTCCTCCTCCTGCTCCTCCTCCTGCTCGTCCTCCTCCTCGTCCTCCCCCTCCCCCTCCCCCTCCCGGGGGCTTCATCGACGTCAAGGACCAGCAGCCCGGGATCGCGAGGCGCAAACCCGGGAGGGGGGACTCGACGCTGTCGATGTCGTGCAGCGACAAGATCGCCAAGTGGGGCTGCCTGGGCGTGCAGGGCGCGCTGCTGAGCAGGGTCCTGGCGAGCAGCGACGACGCCGAAGAAGAAGTGGAAGGAGGAGGAGGAGGAGGAGGAGGAGGAGAACAAGGAGAGAGAGGGGGAGCAGTCTTCATCGACGAGGTCACCGTGGTCGTCACCGCCGAAAAAGACAAGGAAGAAGGAGACGCGGGCCGGATCGTTTTGTCCCTGCAGCGCGCCCTTGCGGACAGGACGAGACCGCTGCGGGCTTGCCTCGAGAGGCCCTTTCGGTGGTCGCCGCCGCAGAGGCTCTCGGTCGTCGCCGTCGCTTGGGCAAAGCAGGAGGAGGCGGAGGAGGAGCAGGAGCAGGAGCAGGAGCAGGAGGCAAGGGGAGAATCGCACCCTCGTTCTCGTTCTCGCAACCCGCTCGACGACCTCGGGCTCGACACTTCTGCTGCTGCTGGTTGCTCTTCTCGCGCGGCAGCAGCACCAGCGGAAGACGGACAAAAAGGAGGGAAAGAAAAGCCTCCGCACTCTGCTCGCAAGACGCCGAGCGGGCTCGCGCTGGCCTGGTCTGCGGTGAGGGAGCGAAACGGCAGTGGGAACTTTGAAAAGGCTGAGGTCTTGTTAGGGGGTTACGGGTGCCTCGCCGGGGTCAACAGGAAGCGGGAGGGGGAGGAGAAGAAGAGGAGGAAGAAGGACGCGGGCGGCAGGGAAGCGGAAGCGAAGGAGGAAGAACGACCCCACCGGCCGCCCCTGCCGCAGCTGAGCAAGCGCGCGGCGTTTGCGCGGTTTCTCGAGCTGGTCGGGGAAGGGAGCAAGAGCGAAAGTGAGTCGAATCCCGCTTTTCCCTCCCTGCTGCGACGCTCTTTGACGTACCGGGAGGCAAAGGAGGGCGCTGCGGGCTACAGGAGGTCGTGGGGAAGGATGCTGGGCCTCGGAGGAGGAGCAGGAGGAGCAGGAGCAGGAGGAGCAGGAGAGGGCGGGAGTGGAGGAGCTGGAGCCTCCGCACCTCCCTCCCCCGTTCTCGCCGAGGAGGCGACGACGACGGAACCGGCGGCGCGTTGTCGGCCGTCGCCGCCGCCGCCGCCGCTCCAGGGATGGTTGTCGAAGCCGGTAGAGCTCGAGGCTTTTACTCTTCTCGAGTGAGCAGAGAGGATGACGCCAAAGACTATTTGAGAGAGGCGCGGCCCGGCCGTATCGTTGAAACGAAGTGAAAACATGCAACCAACAGCGACTTCTGCGACAGCAGCGGCATCGTTTTCGCTTGTCGCCTTTCCCGAAAAAGAAGCCGCTTTTCAAGCTGTGGCGGCGGCGTTTGCGCGAGCCGTACAGCTCCGCGTTCGGAGGAAAAAATGGAAAAAGAGAGGTATGGAGAGTGAAAAAAGGAAATCTTTAGGGTTGGTTAATAAAAGGGTTGACTCAACAAAAAAAAGACAGAGAAATAAAAATATCTCACGTTGCTTCGAGCCTTCCGTCTCTCCTCCGCAAACGACCCCTCTTAAATGAAAAGCGACTGGTTTGGATTACAGAGCGGAGGAAATAAATAAAGAAACGAACAATAGAGGGCGAAAAGAAAGAAAAGGACGGACGGGTTTGTGGTTGGCCGAGGCGCGGCGTCGACGGCAAAGAGAGCTCTTTCACCCGCCGCCCCCGTCCTTCAGAGCCTCGAGCCTCTTCTGCACCTCCTCGTCGAGCTCCTCCTCGTCCTCGTCTGCTTCCTCTTTCTCTTCATCTCTAGAAGCGGCAGAAGCAGCGGCGGCGACGTCGGAGGGCTTGGCCCGCTTGGCCGCGGGCTCCCCCTCTCTTTCTTCTGGAGGCGGCGGCCTCGCTGCCGCCGCCGCTGCTGGCTCCTCCACCCTCGCGCCCTCCCGCTCTCCTTCTTCCTCGTCCTCCGAGTCGTCAAGCTGATCCCACCAGATCGGGCCGTCGTGCTTCCCCGCGTCGCAGCTCGCGCAAGAAACGCATCCAGTCTGCACCGACGGGTTGACCTTTTGCTGCTCGGTCCTCTGCTTCAGGGGGACGCGGCACAGCGCCGTCGTGCCGAAGGTCGTCCCGGCCCTCTGGATCGCCAGGAGAGAGCAGAGGAACTCGTAGCCGGGCTTCCTCCACTTTGCGATCAGGGCGCCGTCGGCGACCTTTTCCCGGACGAGCCAGTCGTACTGTTGATCGAGTTTGGTTTATTTTGGTTTTTCGAGTGAGCACTTTTTCGAGCACTTTTTTCTCTCTCTCTCTCTCTCTCTTCTCTCTCTCTCTTGTCTCTCTCGACTCCTCTTCCCCTCTTCCTTCCCCGCGTTAAACTCAAATCAAAATACCACCACCACACACACACAAAAACTCAAAACTCACCAGCTCCCTCGACATGACCTTGCGCACGTAGACCAGGTCGAAGATGAAACGGTTCTTCTCCCAGTGCACGCGGTGGACCTTCCACGACAGCGCCGCGCGCCGCTCGCCCTCGTGGCCCTCGGCGACGACGTCGCGCATCTGAGCCTCGAAGTCCTCGATGGTTTCCTCGATCTTGTCCCAGCCGGCCGGAGGGCGCTTGTGCTTGAGGCGGCGGCGGAAGGACATTTTTCGTAGAGGTGCGGGTTGGGGTGGTGGTGGGGGGTTTGAGGAAGAGGAGGACGAGGGGACGGCGACGACGACGGCGACGACGAAGATTCGACGGTTCTTTTTCCCTTGTAAGGTTGGTTGTTCCTTTGCTTCCTGTTTTTGCGTCTGTTTTTTTGTGCATGCGCAAGCGAAGGTGGCGTCCGCAGCTCGTGCTGTGAGCGACTGGACCGAACTGGAGACGGCCTTGTGCGAGTGCGGAGCGGAGCAAAGCGATGGCGACCGAGCCTGGCCGTCGTTGCCGGCAAAGGAAGATCGAAATCGATGCCTCCCCCCACCCGTGCGCTCCAAACGGCGAGCTGCGTGCGAGTGCAAGGGCAGCGAGGCGGCGTGCGAGTGCGAGGGCAGCGAGGCGGATGGCGAGAGCCGCGAGCGCTGAGACGAGAACAAGACGGAGAGAGCGGACCTGCGAACGGGGGAGAGAGCGAGAGCAAGGAAGCAAAAGAGGCAATCGTCGAGCAACCGTCGACAGGTCTGAGTCGTCTGCACTGTTCTCCCTTTGTTTTCGACTCGAGCGAAAAACAAGAACAGAAACCATCGTGCTCCGTCTCTCTTTCGTTCACGATGCCCTCTCTCTCCCCTCAAGCGACGCCTTCGAGCACGCGAGCGCGATAAGGAAAGCCACCTGAGCATCGAAAGCCGCCAGCAGCAATGCTCCCTCGAGCCTCTGGAGCGCCGAATAAGGCGAAGAAGAGAATTGTCGACGACGCTGGTTCAGTGGCATTGGAGGCTTCTTCTGCCTCTTCAGCAGCCCAAGCAGCGGCTCTCTCGCTGCTGGAGAGCTCCGGTGACGAGCAAGCTCTCGAGAAGCTCGTGACCGAGTGCAGGGAGCGGGTGGACAACGGGTGAGAGTCGATTTGTTTTGGTTTCGAAAATGGGGAATCGAGATCGACCAAACGGCGACGAGCACGCTTTGCCCTCTCTCTCAACCTCGAGACCTTTTCATTCTCCCTCCGAAACAGGTCCCTGCCTCGCCCCGCGCTCGCCGCTGCGCTGCTCGGAGCGATGAAATGCAGGAGGCAGAGGACCAAGCCCTCAAAGGAAAATTCCATCGTTTCCTCTCAAGAAGAAGGAGAAGACGATGCGGCTCCTAGTCCTCCTTGTTCCTCCTCCCCAACGGCGGCCACCGCCCCGCTGCTCTGGCTGCTTCACGTCTCGAGGCTCCTCCCTCTCGACGACGCGTGCCTCGAGTGTCCAGTGGCTGTCGCGTTTGCTGTGGCCGAGGAGGCTCGGTTCCTCGTCGGGAGGAAGAAGGAGCACGCGGGGGGAGCGGGGGGAGACAGCGAAGACTTTTTCGACCCGATGTCTTTTACCACCTCGTCGTCTTTGTCCTCTTCATCTTCTTCGTCCCCGCGCTTTTTCACTTCGATCGCCTCCTACCTCGTCGCGGCGGCGCACGCCCCGGCTTCGGGGCCCGCGGGACCCTGGAGGGCAGCGGCAGCGCAGAGGGTGCTGGCGGACCTGGAGGCAGGGAGCGGAGAGGGTGGTGGTGGTGGAAGGGAAAACGGAGGCGAAGGAAATGACGACGACTCGAATGCTCTCATTCCTCTTTCGAACAAAGGCAGCCTGCTCGTGACCGTCGCCGTCGCTGCCGCTGCTTTGAGGGAGACGGCCCCGAGGTCTGCAGCGAGGGCCTTCTCGATGGAGACGCTCAGGGAGCTGCTGCGCTCGGGAGAGAGAGGTGGGAGGGGCGGCGTCGGAGGAGGAGGAGGTGGAGGCGGAAGCAACGTTGACGATGACGACGACGGCGACGGCGGCGGCAGCTACGGCACCAAAAAAAGGCGGCGAGAGTCGCTTGCTCCTTCCGCTTCCCTCTTCCACGACAGGGACGCCGCGGCAGCTGCGCTCGTGCGGCTCCTGACTCAGGCTTCGTCGGCGTTAAAGGAGGGGAAGAAAGGAGGAGCAGCGGCGGCGACGACGACGACGCCCGCCTTTGCTCCGCCCGCCTTCGCTCCGCCAGCCTCTGGGCTCTCCGGGTCAGAGAGGGGCTTGCTGATCCGGGCCTCGCTCTCCCGCGGGATGACCCAGGTCGCCTGCGAGCTCGCGAGCCGCCCCGGCTCCCGAACGAGTCGTCCGAATCAACAGCAGCAGCAACAGGGGGCGCCGCAGCCGGCCTCGACCGCCGTCATCGCGGCGACCGCTGCTGCTCTCGCCGCCGCGGCGGCAGAGCTCCCTTTGGGGGGTTCGACCGACGGCCTCTCCTCGATCGTCTCTGCTTCCGCTCAGGCCCTGGTGTGCTGCCCCCGGGTGACCGGGAAGGCCCTGAGGGACTGGAGCCGCGTCGTCACCGTGTCGCTGCGTGGCGTTGGCGGCGAGGGCGGCGAGGGTGAAAGCGAAGCCAAAACCGTTCTCGCTTCCTCCGCGCATCGGCTCCTTGCAAAGGCCGCCGTTGTCGTCGCCGCGCCTCACTCGGCAGCAGCAGCAGCAGCAACGACAACCACGATCGACCTGCGCGGGGTACTCTCCCGCGCGGCTCCCGCCATGGCCTCCGC
>Ga0315284_10006032_pt1 | contig 17251 bp, 14 predicted proteins | sample YL17G09_16_MG_FD_203696 | JGI IMG/M metagenome (GOLD analysis project Ga0315284, IMG submission 203696) | Sediment microbial communities from Yellowstone Lake, YNP, Wyoming, USA - YL17G09_16 | ecosystem: Environmental > Aquatic > Freshwater > Lake > Sediment | place: USA: Wyoming | collected...
GAGAGAGAGAGAGAGAGAGAGAGAGAGAGAGAGAGAGAGAGAGAGAGAGAGAGAGAGAGAGAGAGAGATGGAAGAAAGAGAAAAACTTTGCAGAAAAGAGAAAGCAACCTTACTCGTCCTGAACTTTCCGACAAAGTGGTCCTCGTGGTACAAGCTCGCGCTCTTGCCGCAGAAGTAGCGAGACATCTCCAGGGCGCCGGAATCGCGGCTGAAGAGGTAGGCTAGTGTATTTTTTTGTTTTCGGGAAGAGTTTTTTTTTGTAGAGGGGAGCCTTTGTTCGTCCCTCGACGTTCGAGAAAAGCAAAGAAAAAAAAGGGGGGATCAAACTCACCGGTCTGTACGCCGTGCCCCTGCCACGGGCTGTCGTCGTTCTCCAGAGCCCTGAGCTGTATCTCGACGGCCTCCGTCGCAGAGAGCGAAGGGGCGGGTGCGGCGACCGGGTCGTCGGTGTTTTGCGGGCTGTGGCGCGGCGGCGAAGAGGCCGAAGCGCCGCCGGCGTGGTCGAGGGCAAGGACGGGGGCGGGGTTCCTCCTGCGGTGCCCATGCAGCGAACGCGACGACTTCTTGGTGAGTTTTCCTTGAGCCACAAATTCGATCGCAGCGCGTGGAATTTTGTCGTATGTAGGAACCCCAGCATTGGTTCGACTCGAAAGAGGCGAGGCGGCCGTCGCCCGCGGGCAGAAAGAAGTTGGCGACATGGAGATCGGCTCTCGAAGAAGTCAAACTCGAGTCTGAGGCAGCAATCTATTTTTTTCTCCGTTCGTCGTCGCCCGGCGTCGAAGAGAAAAAAACAGAACGAAAACTGCTCTGTTCCTTATAAAGGCGCGCACAGCTGCGTCCCTTCGTCTGTAGCCCAGCACTCGCGCACGCTCTTCCTGCTCTCGCATCGCTTCTGGAGAGCGCCGCTAGAGACCAGGGCGACAACGGAAACTGCGGTTGGTTTAGTTTTTTCAATCATGTCGCCGCCGCCGTCGCTGCCCCCTCCTCCGCCCCTGCTCAGCGCATCGGCGCTCGCCTCGGCGCGCCTCGGGGGCAAGCTCACGGCGGACCTCGTGATGCGCTCGCCGCAGTACATGAACTGCCTGGGAGACTACGAGATCGACCTGCGAGGTAAGAAAGTAGAAAGGAGAACTTGATTGATGGGATCGAAAGACTTTGCCGACGACTTCTTCTTCGGAACCGCATCTCACCGTTGTTCTTTTCCTCTTTCCTCCTGATGAAACCAATCGCAGGGAGCAAGATAGAGGTGATCGAGAATCTGGGCGTGACAAAGGTTCGTACGAGGGGGGACACAAACGAGGGGGAGAGCAGAAGAGTTTTTTCGTCCCGTTTTTCGATCGCCGCTTGCCTTTTCGCTCACCGACTCCTCCCTTCGACCTCCTCTTCCGCGAACACCCAAAAACCCAATAACAGAACCAGTTCGACTCGATCGACCTCTCCGACAATGGCGTCCTCACCCTCGACGGCCTCCCGCGCCTCCCTCGCCTCGGCACGCTCCTCCTCTCCAACAACCGAATCTCCCGAATCGGCCCGGACCTGGAGCAATTCGCGCCCAACCTCTCGACGCTTGTGCTGACGAACAACGCCTTGAGGAACCTCGCCGACCTCGACGCCCTGGCCTCGCTCCCCAAGCTGGAGCGCCTGTCGTGCGTGGACAACGTCGTGGCGAAGAAGCCGCTGTACCGGTAAGGGAGGAAGAGGAGAAGGAGAGGACGGAGAGAGAGTTGGAGAGGGGAGGGAAGAGAGGAGCAAAGGAGAAAGAGTAGGTGTTTTTCACTCGTCTCTTTCGTTCTTTCACGAACCTCGAGAGGCCACTCGCTTTCGCTCGCGCTTCCTCTCCGCATTTCACACACACACACACACACGCACACACAATAAATACCGTTCCCGCAGCCAATACGCCGTCCACAAGCTCAGGCACCTGCGAGTGCTCGACTTCGCGAAAGTCAAGCCGGGTGAGCGCGAGGCCGCAGACAGGGCCTTTGCCGAGGCCGAGGGCGGCGCCGCCGCGGCCGCTGCGAGGACTTTCGAGCCCGGCGATGCCGTCGGGGCCGCAGGTCCCTCCTCTTCGGGCGCGGGGGCGGCAGGGGCGGCCGCGGGCGGGGCGAAGGCGCCGCCGTCGGCGGCCAAGCTCGCGGCGCTGCGGGCCGCGCTCGAAGGGGCAGCGACGCTCGAGGAGGTCGCCGAGATCGAGGCGCAGCTCGCGCAGGGAGGAGCAAATGGAGGGCCGGGGGATACAGAAGGTCAGAAAGACATGGATCAGGGATGAAGACGGCGAAAGCGAGAGAGAGAGAGAGAGAAAGAGAGAGAGATATTTGTCTGGGTTCGAGAGTTGTAAGCACTTGCAGGTTTTTTTTCTTCGGAGTCTTGAGTGTTTTGTGTCATTTTCGATGAGGCCTTTGACGGCAACGGCGCCGCAGCTAGATGAAGAACCGTCGTGTTCGTCCTCGTCCTCTTCTGCTTTCCGCCTCCCGCCCGCCCCGATGATGCCGCGAGAACAGCGTTGCGCTTCCCTCTCCGCCCCTGCGCTCGGCGACCTCGCCTCGCGCCTCGACGGGCTGTCCCACCCCGACGTCGAGCGCATCGCCGCCAACGGCGTCCGGCTTTCGCCAACAAAGTACGCGCGCCCCGCGTGGATGATCAGCCGAGGGGACCCCAGGGCCGACCGCGGCGCGGGGAGGCCGAACGTCGAGGTGCCCTTTGCGTCAGAGCCCGGCGCGCTGAGGGAGTTTCTGTGGGGTGAGTTCAAAGGGGGTGACGTGCAAGAAAAGGTCATGCCTTTCAAGAGAAGGGAAGTCGCGACGTCGAAAACCCGAATCTCAACCTCGTTTTCCCTCTCACCCAAAAACGCGCATCAGGCCTCATACACGGCTTCGGCGACCTCGCCGCGATCGTCAAAGGCGCAGTCACCTGCGACCGAACCGTGCTCGACAAGCTGCCCTACAGGGACCAGGCCTCGCCGAGGCCGGGAGGCGCCGTCGACCCGGAGAAGCTGGAGGGCATCCTCGACGCGCAGGCGCGCGGCCTCTTCTGCGAGCGGGGGCGAGCAGCAGCCTCCGCGAACGCGGAGGCGACGTCGCGGTCCCCTCCCGCCCCCGCGGCGACCCCCGAGCAGCCGACCGGCAGCTCCCCCTCCTTCTGGGGCCGTCGGTGGAGCCTCCTCCCCCTGCCGCTGCCGCCGAGCTCGGCCGCGGTCTCTACCTGGTCGCTGCCCGGCGAGGCCGAGGCCGAGGCGCAGAGGCACCGGCTCGCGCCCGGGGCGAGGAGGGAGTCCGCGGGGGAGGGGCTCGCGCTGATCGCGGCGCTCAACGTGGCGCTGCTGTACGCCGGGTCGCGGGCGCCGACTGGGTAGGAGGGAAGGGAGAGAGAGAGAAAGGGAGGAAGGAGAGGGAGCGGAGAGGACGTTTTGAAGGAAGTATTTTGTTTTTTGCTTGCACTGAAAAAAAAACTGAATTGGTTTTTCGTTTGTTTGTTTGTTTTTGGTGAGTTATTATTGCGTGCCGTGTGGTTTGAAAGTGAGAGGGGAGTGGGCGACGCGGGTCTGCCTCGGCGGTGAGGGGTGGGTGGGTGGGGGGGGGTCAAAGGAAAAAGTTCAAAAGATCGACGACGGCAGCCGGTGACGGTGGTCGAAGAAGAAAAAAAACATTCGAAAAGAACTCCCTCGCTCGTTTCTCTCTCAAGGTCGCTCCGTGTGCGTTTATCTCTCTTGCTCTCGCTCTCTCTCCTTTCTCTCACTCTGATCAATTAATGGGGCTCGCAAAGTTTAAGAATTCGAGGAACAAACATCGGGTGCGTGGGGGGGCGGGGGGGGGAGGGAGGGAATGCAGAAAAGAAAAAAGTATGTCATGATTTTTTTTTAATTTTCTTCTTCTTCAGAGCAACGACTGCCTCACGGCCGTGCGCTCTGGCTTCCGCCGTCGCCTCCCCGGGGATCCGCATCCGGCGGACAGCGTCGGGGATCTGCCCCTGTCTGCGGCGGCGGCGGCGGCGAACGAGGAGCTGCCGTTGCCGATCCCGTACCCACCGCCGAGGAGGGAGCCGCTGGCCCTCGCGGGCGCTGAGACGACAGCGGCGGCGGCAGCAACTCCGGCGCCCCCGGCTCCCGCCGGCGAGGATGGGACGATGCAGCGGCTCGTGGCGTTCGCCACAGAAACAACGGGAGAGGCCAGAAGAGAGGCTGCGACGGGGAAGGAGGGGAGGAAGGGCGCCGGGGAGCCGGGCGCAGCGGCGGCGGGGAGGGCGGCGCGCGGAGAGGGGAGGGCCGCAGACGCGGCAAACAGCCTCGGCGGCGGGAGGGGCGCCGCCGCCACAGCGGCGTTTGTGCTCCCCGACCGGTCGAGAGCGCCGCTCCCCGCGGAGAAGAACAGCGCCGGCATGCCCGCGGGCGGCCTGACCCCCCCGAGGCGAGAGAGCTGCTGCGGCTGCTGCTGATGCTGCTGCTGTTGCTGCTGCTGCATCTGCTGCGCCTGCTGCTGCTGTTGCTGCTGCTGCATCTGCTGCGCCTGCTGCTGTTGCTGCTGCATCTGCTGCTGCCCTTGCTGATAGAGCCTCGCCGCGGCGACCGCGCCAAGGCTTCCGAGGCTCGTCTGGCTCCCGGTGCGGTCGAGCGGCGTCGACCTGTAAAAGTCTCCGCCGCTGCCGCCGCAGTTGTTGTTCGCGGCCGCGGCGGCGGCGGAGTCGCCCAGGCCCTCCGCGGCGCGGAGAGGAGGCGGAGGTCGAGGTCGAGGCTGCTGCTGCTGCTGCTCCGCCCCTTCGTCCCGCCTCGAGGACTCGCCGCCGCTGCCCGCCCCTCCGCCGCTTCCCGCTCCTCCCCTCCCCCCGCTTTCTCTTCCGTCCCACGTCGAGGAAGACGCCGGGGCTGCCCGCAGGCGCGGCGGCGGGGCCAGCAGAGCGCTGAAGCGGTTTGCCGACGCAAAGGCGGAGCTCTGCCCTCCTCCTCCGCTCCCTCCGCCGCCATTTCCGCCGCCGCTGCCGCCGCTTCCTCCTTCGGCCGCAGGCGCGGCCACCGCGGCGCCGGCCAGGGCGCGGGCGACGGCGACGGCGTGCGAGGTCGAAGGGGCGTCGTGGTTGTAGGTCGAGCCGTTGTTGTTGTTGTTGTTGTTCTGAGGAGGCGAGGTCCGCTTCCTCTCCGGGTTCGGATAGGCCTCCTCGTCGTCGCCGCTGGTGCCGCCGCGCTTCATGGGCAGGTTTCCGCCGTCGCTCGAGTAGCTGATTTTTTTGTATGGGGGGGGTTGCGTTGTTGATTCTTGGCGGTGAGTTTTTTTTGGAGAGAGGAACAAAAGAGAGCAGCCGCCAAGGTCGCTTAGCTGTAAAAAAACAAAAAAAAATCCTCGTCGAGGTCTCTCGAGAGCAATCGAAGCAAAAAAGAGAACTCCGACACCAACTTTCGCGCCCTCCTCCTGCCGCCGACCAGGCCTCTCTCGGCCCCTGCACCGCGCCGAATCGAAGGTCTTGTTAACTCCAAACGCACCGTTTTCCGTTTTTCCGCTTTCGCTTGACCTTCATGCCGTTGGCGCCGTCGGCGTCATTCAGACTTTCTCGCTTTCGCGGCTTGCTGCTGCCCGCATTTGCCACCGCGGCGGACAAAGGGTTTCCGTTTCCTCCGCCATCGCTCGGGCGCCGAGCGGCGGCAGCGGCCTTTGCTCCGGGGAAGTATCTGTGTTTTTGTTTGCATAGTTTTGGAGCGATCGTGCCGGAGCTTCGTGTGAGAGGATGGGATTGGAAAGAGAAAGAGGAAGAGGAGGGGCAGCGCCGGAAGGCGAGAGGCAGTGCTGGAAGGGGAGGGACGAGGAGAGGAGGGGCGCAGCGACGCGAGACGACATCGACCCATTGGTTTGCTTCGATCGAGGCAGCAGACCCTCCTCTCCTTTGCCCTTCTCTCGCTCTCGCCCTCTCTCCGGCCTCTCTCTCCCTCTTCTCGCATCAAACAAGGAGCAAAAAAACCGCACCCTTCGAGGTTGGCCTTAACTAGGAAGCGGGACCCGCACGCGTTGCAGAGCACGGGCTTGTCGGGGGGGCCCTTGCGCCAACAACACGATACCGACGTGAGGCAGTGGCGGCACGGCCCGCCGAGCCTAGCCACGGCGGGGCCCTTGGCGCTGTTTGGCGGGGCTGTTGGGTCGCCGCCGCGCATGTTGGTGATATTTTTTCTTCCCTCTCTGTTTAAAGGAGGAGAAGAATGAGCGGAGAAGCGAGGCCTCGGGAGCGACGAAGCATGCAGCTAGCTTTTTTTCTTTTCGTTCGATTGGATTTGTGACAGCTTCGTTGTCCAAGGTTTTTTTTTCCTTTCGTTTTTCGTTTTTCGTTTTTTCACGCGCTTTTTCACTCGGCTCTTTCCTCCACCATGGCCACCGCCGCGGCCGCAGCCGCACCAGCCGCATCTGCCGCATCTGCCGCAGAAGTCGCATCAGCAGCAGCCACGACAACGACAGGACAAGGCGGCATCCCCATCAGGGGCCTCGCGGGAGCCGGCAGCGGCCCCTTTCTCTTCCTCGCGGCGTGCTTCGTCGCAGCCTCGGCCGCGACCTCGGCCGCCCGCGCCGCGGCCCTGGCGAGCCCGTCGACCCTGTCCCCGGTTGGAGGCGGCGCGTCGAGCACGTGGTCGGGCACGGCCTTGGAAGCGTGGGCGATGACGTCCCGCATCGACGGGCCGCGCTCCTCGACCTCCTCCTCCTCCTCCTCCCTGTGTTCTTTCTCCTCGCCGCCGCCTCCGCTGCCGCCCTCTGCCTTGCGCTTCTTCTGCCTCCCCTGCTTCTTCCCGCCGGGCGGCCGCAGCGCCTGGTCGATCTCGAACCTCCACCGCTTTCCTCCGGGCTCCCCGTGGAACAGCCCCAGCAAGGGAGCCGCGAGCGTCCGCGCCGAGGGGCGCCGCCTCGTCTCGCTCCCTCTCCCGCGCCGCGCCGCGGCGTCGGCGTTGGCGAGCGCCGAGTCGCAGTAGTCGGCGTAGAGCCGCAAGACCTCCCTCCTGCTCCGAGCTCCGTTTCGCGCCTCGCCCCAGAGCTCGACGTCTGCTCCACCCAAAACGGACCAGGGGGAGTGGTACGCTGCTCGGCCGATCATGGCCCCCTCGAGCAGGAGGGCGGAGGAGTTCTCCGGGGGAGGAGGAGGAGGAGGAGGACGGGAGGAAGCAGAAGGCGCCGCCGCCGCTCTCTCCTCTCCGCCGTCGCCGTCTGCAGCAGCAGCAGCAGCAGCAGCAGCGGCGGCGGCGGCGGCGGCAGCGGCAGCGGCAGGGGCCCCCCTCGCCCCCCCCGCCTCCGCCTCCTCCCCGGCCTCCCCCTCCGCGGCCCGCGCGACGCTCCCAAAATCGTGCAGCAGCGCGTCCCTGGCGGCAGCGGTCGACTCGAGCCCGCCGTTGAGCGTGAACCTGAGGCCGGGGAAGTCCCTCCGGAGCGCGAAGACCCAGCCGTGCCGCAGCGGCGGCACCGACCGGTTCTGCGCGGGGGACAGCCCCTGCAGGTGGCACTTGCGCGCGTGGACTACGAAGTGCGAGACCTGCCCCCGCGAGGAGACGACGCGGACGAAGTCGCAGAGGGCCGCGTAGGAGTCGAGGTCGTCGACGCCGAGGCGGCACTTGACCGTGACGTCGATCGGCCGCGGCGGGCGGTAGGAGGCCGAGGCCGCCGCGACCGCCTCGGCCTCCGCCTCTCCTCCCGGGCCGCCTCTCGCGATCGCCTCGCGCCTCCCGCCTCCCCATCCGCCGACCTCGCGCATCGCCGCCCCGGCCTCCCCGCGAGCCTCGACCGCCCTCACGGCCTCCCGCATCGCCCGGCAGGCCTCGGCGACGCGGCCCGGCTCCCGCATCAGCGACGCGCCGAAGCAGCCCGCGCCGGCCACCCTGTCGCTCGGGCACCCGCAGTTGAGGTTGATCTCGTCGTAGCCGTACCGCGCCGCCACGGCGGCCGCGGCGGCGAGCTTCGCCGGGTCGCTGCCCCCCAGCTGGCAGACGACGGGCCTCTGCGACTCCGGGAACTCGAGGAAGCGCCCCGCGTCCGCGCTGTGCAGCAGCGCCGCGTCGACGACCATCTCCGTGTAGAGCCAGCTCCGCCTGCTGAGCAGACGGGCCAGGGAGCGGAAGTGGACGTCCGTCCAGTCCATCATCGGGGCGACGGCGAGGAGCGGGGCGTCTGGCCGGGGCGGGGGGGGGAGCTTCTTGCCGGGGGGGCGGGGGGCGGCGGCAGCCTCGGCGGCGGCGGCCGGGGCGGGCGGGGGCGCCGCCGGCGCCGGCGCCGCCGGAGGAGGGGGCGCGGCGGCGGCCCTGCCGGCCTCCTCCTCGCCGGCATTGGTTGTGTTTGCGTCGCCATTCGCTCCCGTTTCCGCCCGTTCCGCGTCGACCTCTTTGCCGACGACAGCGGGCACCATGGTCGTTGGTGGCCTGGAGGTATGAAATCCAATCAAAGAGCTCCCCAGAGGGGCCCCCGCGACGCAGCAGATGCTGCTGCTGCCGCTTCGCCGCAGCAGAGCGGCGACGGCTGCCCTTGAAAAGGGAAGGATTGCGGCGTGCGGCTGCCTCGGGAGCTGCCGTTGTGCGCGCTTGGCGTGGGTGAAAGTTGTAGCGAAAAGAGTATTCTTCTGACTGAGCTGCTGCCGAGCTCTCGGCTGCATCAAGGAGCGGCAAGAGAGGACAGCGCGGAGAAAAAAGGGAGGGGAAAGCTAGTCGAGAGAGAAAAAGTAAAAAAACTGTTTTCGTTCCCGACGAGCTCAGCCTACTCCGAGCACAAAACGATCAACGGAGCTAACGAAAGACCATCGACGCAGCGTTCGGAGCTCGCACGCCTTCTGATTTTCTGTTGAGAGAGCGCGCGCGCGAGAAAGAGAGAGAACGCTCGCCTCAAGAGCTCTAAAGCTTGGGATACACCGAGATATGACGATGGAGCAAGAGCAGCAGCGGCGGAGAGGCGGCGGCGATGACGACGAGAGGAACGACCGACGGCCCACGGGAGGCACCGCCGACGCCGACGGCGCTCCTCCTCGACCCCGACCTCCCCCGACCTCTACTTCCCTCCACCGCGCCCTCCCCTCCGACCCTAATCTTGCGGCGCGAGTGCAGTCCGTCCCGGACTCTGCGGCGGAGGAAGTCAAGAGAATCTTGCTGGCTGAGGCGGAGAGGGAAGACGAAAACGGCGAAACGTCTGCCCTCGTCCGGGAGTTCCTCTCGAGCCCGAACGCCGACGCCACCATTAACCAGTTCCTCCGCGCCGTCGGGGGCAAGGACGCGAGGGCTGCGGTGGCTAGGCTTCTCTCGACGCTGAAGTGGAGGAAGGAGGCAAACCCGGGGGAAAGGAGCTGCGAGGAGTGCAAGAAGGTGCGTTTTTTATTTTCATTCTTTTTTCTTTTTTCGGGTCGAGACGTTGAATGAAACCAAGAAAAAGCTCACTCGTCCCCCTCCCTCGGTCTTTCTCGATCTCTACCGATTAAATAACTATCAGGACCCGCGGAGCCACTACATGCATGTGTACGAGTTCGTTCTTTTTGAGAGAGAGAAAAAGAAAGAGGAGGAGGCAAAAGCGAAAGGAAACAAAACGAATAAAACTCACTCCCTGACCAAGCTTTCAACAAAAAACAAATAACGCAGCTGCGGCGCCGACGCTCTGGGCCGCCCCGTCATCTACTCGGTTCTCTCCCTGGCCCGCGGCTCGCGCGACGTCTCCAGCAACACGCAGCACATGACGAGCGTCTTCGAGGGGGCGATCAGGATGATGGAGCATCAGAAACTGAGGAGGAGCGGGACGAGCTCGGCGTCGCTCGCGGGGAGCGAGGGCGGAAGCGGCGCTTTCCCTTCTTCCTCTTCCGCTCCGCCGTCTCCGGTCCCATCCGCCTCTTCCTCCGAGGGGAATAATAACAGCAACGGCGGTGAAGCAGCGCTGGTTGCGGAGCAGTGGATCTGGGTCTCCGACATGCACGGCTTCGTGAGTTTTTTTTTTCTCCATCTTTTTTTCTTCCTTCAAAACACGAAAAAAAAAGCTCAAGTCTTTTCCTCTTCCTTTCTTTCTTTGACAACCGCCCCCTCGCAAATTATCTCCCAGGCCGCCCAGGACCTCGACCCGAGGATCGCGAGGGCCTTCATGAACCTCCTCGCGACGCACTACCCGGAGCGCCTCGCCCGCTTCGTCATCGTCGGCGCGCCGGCGCTGTTCTCCGCTCTCTGGTCGGCGCTGAAGCGCCACGTCTGCGCCGACACCGCCGCCAAGATCGCCTTTGTCAAGTGGGACGGCTGCGGCGAGGAGGCGGGCAGGACGGCGGCGGAGCTGTCGGCGCTGGGGCTCGGCGGCAAGCTGGGCCGCTGGCTGGGCAGGGAGATGCGGCAGAACAGGGACCCGGGCCTGGCCGGACGGAAAGAGTATCCGTACGGCAGAGCGCACCTGTCGAAGGCCGTCGTCGACGGGCACGACCTCCGAGGGACGGAGGAGCACGTGGCGATGCTGGAGGGGAGCCCCGGGCTGGTCCCGGGGGCGTGAGAGGAGGCTTTAGGAGGGCGGGGGAGGAGAGGGGAGCTCAAAAAAACGAATGGCAACGAGACAAAGCTGGATTTCTTCTTCCCTCTGTGCTTTTTTTTGTAGAAAGCATTGCTTCACTTCCGTGTCATTTTATCCATGTCTGCCTGCCTTGTAGTAAGAGAAGAGAGAGACGATGACGAGAACAAGAGCCGAAGAGAGCAAGGGGGAGAAACCAAAGTTGATTTTGTTTTTGTTTGACACGAAAATCGCCCACCACCCCCAAAAACGAAAGTTCCCCCAGCACAGCCCGCCCTCTCTCTCCCGCGGCCGCCGATCAAAGCGAAAAACCGCATCCCATTTGCATTCTCAGGAGAGCGTCGCCAGCACGTCCGAGGCCGAGATGACGACGTACTCGCTCCCGTCCTCGCCCGTGAAGTCTGTCCCGGCATACCTCGAGTAGAGCACCGTCGAGCCCTCGGCGATGCCGACGGGGGAGAGCTTTCCGTCCTTGTCGTCGGCCTTGCCGGGGCCCACGGCCACGACCTGTTTTTTTTTGTGGTTCGGGCGGTGTTTTTTTTGTTAAGACAGAGAAAGAGAACCATCGCGGGATGAGCGTCTTTGATGTAGGGAAAAAAAAACTAGGAAATGAAAGAAAAAAGGTCGGAAGCCAAGCGTTCAAACTTATATAATAATGTCGCGATAAATCGTCACGGATCCCCAGGACAGAGGAAGAGGGGGTTTAAAGCCCCCTTCCTCCGCCCCGGGGCGTCTTCAATCCACTGCTCCCATTTGATCGGTGGGAGGGGAAGGAAAATCCGACTCGAAGTGCGAATTTCGTCATCCCTTTTTTTCTTTCTTTGTCTCTCTCTCCCTCTCTCTCCCCTAACCTCCCTCTCTCTCGCTCGCTCGCTCTCCGTCCTCTCACCTTGCCCAGTGTCGGCCTCTCGGACTCCTCCGTGGCCAGGATGACCCCGCCGTCGGTCTCCTTCTTGGCCTCGAGGGCCTTAAGCAGCACGCGGTCGCCGAGCGGGCTCATCTTGCCGACGTCCGAGCCGTTCATCTTGCCGATGACGTCGTCCTCCTGGAATTTTTGGTTTTTCGTCGGTGGAAAGTTGAAGATTTTGTTGTTGGATGATGCGGAGAGTGGCTTGCGTGTGAGACCGAGTTGATTTGAAGGGAGGGGCAAGCGATAAGCAGTGCTAGGGAAAGGGCGCGCGGCGGTGTTGGTGGCGGTGGCGGTGGCGGTGGTCGAGGTCGACGAACGATGAAACGAATAAACGAAACCGAACTCTAGATCGGGAACCGGCAACTCATTCGATTCCCCCCCCTCTTTTCTCCCCCCCACCCCCCCAAACCATGTTCTTACCTTGAGCAGCACGAACTCGTCCTTTCCCATCTTGATCTCCGTCCCGGCGTACTTGGAGTACAGCACGCGGTCGCCCTCGCTCAGCGTCTTGGCGCCGCCCTTGGGCGCCGCCGCGATGACGCCCTGCGTCGACTTGACTTGCGCCGCGGATGGGAGCAGGATGCCCCCCGCCGAGGTGGCCTCTGCCTCGTCGACTTTCACGAAGACGCGGTCTCCCAGCGGGGCGACGGTCTTGTACTGTTCGTCGGCGGATTGAGCAAAGAGAGAATAAGAGGCGGAGAGAGGGGAGAAACAGGTGAGCAATTGAGAAGAAGGAAAAAAAGACAGGCGGCGGCGGCAACGGCGACGAGCAAAAACGAGCCGGCGGCGGCGGCTTGGCCTGATTGTCGTCGCTCTTCGCCAGCAAAACTCAGCGCCAACTTCCGTCCGTCGAATAGACTAGTCCGTTCTAACGTGACATAAGAACGCCTCGGGGATATTGCATTGATAGAAGCGGCCATAACAAGCCCGGAACGCGACGCATTCGAGCCGAAGCCTCTTATCGTTCGTCTCCGGAAACTCGAGGAAAACAAGAAGCGAAATTACCTCTGTCGGCACGGCCGTGGCGGCCAGCGGCTTGACAGCGGCGCCGCGCTTGGGGGCAGTGATGAGGGGCGCGCGAGCGCGGAGGAGGAGGGACGACTGCATCGTTGTCGAGGAGGACGAAGAAGGAAGCAGCGAAGGAAAGATGCACTCAAAGGGGAGAGAAAAAAAGTGGAGCTCAAACTTCGACGACGACGACCGGTGGCTTTTTCATCTTCAACCCTCTCGTGTGCCTCGTCCTCGCCGTCTCTGCTTCCTTCCCCCCGCCTCTCTCCCTCCCTCCAGCTCTCTCACAGCACGTTCGAGATCCGCACGCCCCTCCCGTCCGAGAACCCCATCACCGACAGCAGAGCGCTCCGCACCAGCGGCTCCAGCTCCCCGCGCGAGTCCAGCGCCGCCGCGAGCCTGTGTGACGGCACGGCCCAGACCTTGACGGCGGCGCCGGCCACGGACTGCAGGGGCAGGGCCTGTGCGAGGTCGTGCCGCCAGCTCCCCACGTGGACGTCGACGCGCATCGGCGCGGGAGGGGCGGGGGCCTGGAGAGCGGGGGGGGACGCTCGCCCACGCTCGTTATGCTGCCCTCCCTCCTTCCCTTGCGCGGATGTCGCCGCGGCCGCGGCCGCGGCGGCGGCGGCGGCGGCGGCCGTCGCGACGGAGACCGACGCCAGCGTCCGCTCCCTCAGCCGCGCCATCCACTCCGCCGACGCCGCCGGCCTGATCGACGACTCGGCCAGATCGACCTGAGGACAGAAGGCCAGGGCGCGCGGGCGCGGGGAAGGAGGAGCGGAAGCGGAAGAGGAAGGAGAGGAAGTCGAAGAAGGAGAAGAAGAAGAGGAGCTGGCTGTTGCTGCCACCGTGCTTCTCTTCTGCAGGCAGGCCTCCGCGACGGCCCCCGCTGCGAGCAGCGCGCCCGTCGCGCCCATGGAGTCCCCGAGCAGCAGCACGGCGCCGTCATAGGCCTCGGCGGCGGCGGCGATGGGCTCGGTCCAGAAGGAGCAGGGCGGGGAAGAAAGGCGGCTCCTTCCCCCGCCGGCGCCGCTGCCTCCGCCGCCGCCGCTGCCGCCGCCTTCCTTCTCGTCCCCGTCCGCGGCGTCCCCGCCATTGTACCAGCTCCTCGCGCCGTCGACGACGTAGAGCACGTCGAACCTGGCGTGCGCCGGGTCGGCGGCGTTCCTCCGGATGCGGGACAGCAGCCCTCCCCAGTTGGGCTCGCCGGGCGCGCTGCCAAAGGCGACGACGAGGCCGCGCCTGCCCTCGGCGCCCGACCCGTCGACGACCGCCGGCGGCGGCCTGTCCCTCTTCGCCGCCGCCGCCCTCGAAGAGGGAGCGCGCTCTGCCCTCTCCGCGACCTCGGCGACCCACTCGCCTCCCCCGGGCCCGGCCTCGAGCTTCCAGTAGCCCCTCTTGGAGCCGCAGAGTGTGGCGCAGGGAGGGGCGAGGACCCCCCCCGCGGCGGCGGCGGCGACGACGGCCGGCTCGAGCGAGGCGAGCTGCCTTGCGTCGAGGCCGACGCGACGCCGCCTGGCGCCGTCGGCGCCCTCGGCCGAGGCCGCGTCCGCCTCTGCTCCTCCTCCGCCGGAGCCGCCGCCGCCGCTGCCAGAGCTCGAGGGGGAAGAGGACGAAAACGGTTCGGCGCCGCCGCTGCTACCGCTGCCGTCGCCGTCGCCCCGGGCGCTCGCCCTCGAGGCGTCGACGAGCAGCGCGTGCAGCTCCCTGCCCGCCGCCAGCGAGCACGCCTCGCCGCCGTCGCCCCCTCCGTTCCCCCCCTGCCCCTCCTTCCCCTCCTCCTCTCCTCCCGCAGTAGCAGCAGCAGCAGCAGCAGTAGCAGCAGAGGGGTGGCACAGGGGGTTGCCCTCGAGCCACAACCCCCTCAGCGACGGCGCCCTTGCCAGCAGCGGCGGCAGCGACCGGATCCTGTTTCCGTAACTCGTCAGCCGCCTCAGCGACGGCGCCGCCGCGAGCGAGCGGGGCAGGGAGAGCAGCCTGTTGTCCGCGACGTTGAGGTCTTCCAGCAGCGGCAGCGAGCCCAGGCACTCTGGCAGCCGTGCCAGGAAGTTGCCCTGGAGCGTGACGTGGGTGAGCTTGAGCAGCGGCGCGAGCGCCTCCTCGGGGAGCGCGGCCAGGGCGGCGGCGACGAGGGCGGCGTCGTCGTCGCCGTCGACGCGGCCGCCGCCTTCCTCCCTTTCGTCGGCGGCGGCGGCCAGTCCAAGCAGGTTCCCGTGCAGCTGCAGCTTCCGCAGGCTCTCGAGCCCCCCAAACTCCTTGGGCAGGCGCCTGAGCCTGTTCCCGGCCAGCCCGGCCTCCTCGAGCGACGACAGCCTCCCGACGGAGGCCGGGAGCTCGCGCAGTCGGTTGCCCGCCAGCGACAGCGACCGCAGCGAGCCGGCGAGCTCCCCGATCCCGTCGGGCAGCGCCTCCAGCGCGCAGCCGTGCGCCCACAGCCCCCGTAGCCGCGTCAGCCCCGCGATCGAGGCCGGCAGCGAGCGCAGGCCGCACCCCGCGGCCTGCAGCCGCGCCAGCGACGGCAGCGCCTCGCCGAGCCACTCGGGCAGCGCCGCGAGCGCGGGGTTGCCGGCCAGCGACAGGTCCTCGAGGCCCGCGCCGAGCAGCGCGACCGCGTCCGGGACGCGGGTGAGGCCGCACTCGCTGAGGTCGAGGCGGCCCGTGGAGCGCGCGACGTCGAGGCGCGCGGCGAGCTCGCCCGGGGAGAGGGTCGAGGCCGGCGCGTGCTCGGGGGCGGTGCCCGCGGCGGCGGTCGACGACGATGGCGGAGGACGCTTTTCTGCGCGAGGAGCGGCGACCCGCGTCCTCGCGTTTGCGCCGCGGGGAGCCTTCCACACGGGACGTACAACGTTTCCGTGGCCTGCTTCGCACCAGGTCAATTGGCCTGACGAGGCCGCGGGAGGACGGGAGAGCGCGGCAAAGGGCTGCAGAGCTCGTCGCCGACGATGGCTGCGCCTGATGAGGCCGACGAAAGTGCTGCTGCTGCTGCTGCTGCTGCTCGCGCCTCCTCGTCGCCCCCCGCTGCTCGCCGCCGCTTGAGAGGAGGAGAGATCCGGGAGCGAAAAGGCCGCTTGCATGTCGGCTCGCTAGCGGAATCGGGATCAGAATCGGAAGCAGAGCAGACCCGGAGAGACGAGCTTCTCTTCCGCGAGAGAGGCAGAGAGAGGCTAGCACGCGGCAGAAATCGAAAAGAGTGGAAATTTGAAGCTTTGTCGCCATTTTTGCAAACGCTCTCTCTGTTTTTTCTCTCTGTTTTTGCTCGAGAGAGAGAAAGAGAGAGAAAAGGGCGATTCACCACCACCCCCAACTCTCCTCGTCTCTGCTCGGATCCAGTGTCCAGAGGTGCGTATCGACACTCGTCAAGATCGTGCGAGAAAGATGGCACGATTGGGCGAGACGCAAGCAGAAAGAGAGAGAGAGAAAGCGAGAGACAGAGGGAGCGCCCTTTGGATGATTGTTGGCTAGGAGCGTCTTGGAGACGACCTGTCCCTCCCTCCTCTTTCGCGCCCTCTCAATTCTCTCTGACTCCTCCAACTCACCCCGCGCATTCTCTTTCCGCTCCAACACCGCCCCGAAACAGGCAGACGACGCTCTTGATCTGATGTTTGTTCGCAAGCTCGGAGGCAGGGCCGACATGGCCGCCGCGGCCAAGACCGAGGTGAGTTTTCATTTTTTTGACAATCGCAGAAAACGAGAAAACGTTCTTACGCTGATGCACGCAGAGCTAACGCTCTCCGCTGAGAATTCCGATTCCTTGCTTTGTCGTCACGCTTTGTAGTTTGCGAATTATTGGCATCCCTCGCTCTCTAGAGTGCACTCGTCATGTCTTTCGACCGCGAGAGAGATTGAGAGAGAGAGACCGCAAGCGCAAAAGACCCGGAGCCACGCTTTCGCTTGTCTCGGAATCGAGAAGAAAAAAAAGGCAGCGACCCTCGCCTCGCTCTCGCTTCGTCGTCCCCGCCTCTCTCGGCACTTCTCACTCAACCTCTCTCGGCCTCTGAAAAAAAAAACTCCCTCCTCTCCTCCAGGCATCCCCCGCCGACCTCTGGCACGGCGACGAGGCCGAGGCCCACCTCAGCCAGCTCGCGGTGCTCGAGAACTTCGCCGCGCACGGCATGTTCGTCAAGTTCACCGACGAGGAGGCCGCGGCGCTCGAGGGCAGGGCGCTCGCGATCGCCCTTTCGGCCTCCAAGGACGTCGCCAAGCACGGCACGACGGCGGCCACGCTGCGGGTGGCCGCTCCTGCTGCCTCCCGCGGCATCGGCGGCGCGGGAGGGTTCGGGGCGCCCCTTCCCGTCTCCCTGCCGGCGGAGCCGCTGGGAAGGGACGGCGCGGAGGCCGTCCTCAAGTCGCTGCGGCCCTCGGGCGCCGTCGTCGACCTCCCCTCCTCCGGCTCCTCCCGCCCCGGCAGCGCGGCCCGCAGGCTCCTGGGCAGCGTCCTCGGAGGAGGCAAGAAGGGGGCTTCCGTCCCGGCCGAGGCCGGCGAGGGGGGGTCCGTCGAGGCTGCCGCTTCCTCGAAGCCGTTTGACGAGGCCGAGGTCGCCGCGGCCGTCGCCGCCAGGCGTGCCGAGATCGAGGCGGAGCTCGCGCGCAAGCTGGCCGCCGACGAGGCCGCGTCGATCAGGCGCCGCGAGAGGGAAGAAGCCGCCGAGGCGAAGAGAATCGCAGCGGAGAAGGCGGCGGAGGAGAGGCGCGTCGCCGCGGAGGCGCTGGCGGCCAAGAAGCGCGAGGAGGCGCGGCTGCGGGCCGAGGCGCAGGGCGCGAAGCAGAAGGAGGCCTTCGAGGCCGCGGAGCGCAAGCGCCGGGAGCTCGAGTTGAAGAAGGAGCAGGCCGCGAAGGCCAAGGCCGAGGCCGACGAGGCGAGGAG
>Ga0315284_10006035_pt1 | contig 17250 bp, 11 predicted proteins | sample YL17G09_16_MG_FD_203696 | JGI IMG/M metagenome (GOLD analysis project Ga0315284, IMG submission 203696) | Sediment microbial communities from Yellowstone Lake, YNP, Wyoming, USA - YL17G09_16 | ecosystem: Environmental > Aquatic > Freshwater > Lake > Sediment | place: USA: Wyoming | collected...
TCATAATCGGCTCGAGGAGCACCATCCTCGCCTCCCCCACCGCTTTCTTGATTCCCATCGATCCGGCGACCTTGAACGCCTGCTCCGATGAGTCGACGGTGTGATAACTCCCGTCGTAGATCGTCGCTCGCATGTCCACGACCGGGTACCCCGCGAGAACCCCATCCTCCATCGCCGCGACTACGCCCTTCTCCACTGCGGGGATGAACTTCCCGGGAACGACACCGCCGACGACCCCGTCGACGAACTCGAACCCCGACCCGCGCGGCAGCGGCTCCACCTTGAGCCAGACATCGCCGTACTGGCCGCGGCCGCCGGTTTGTTTCTTGTATTTCCCCTGGGCCTGCGCGGTTTTGGTGATCGTCTCTCTGTACGGGATCCGAGGCTTCGATAGCACGATGTCCACACCGTGGCGCTTCTTCAATCGGTTGACGAGGACCTCGAGATGGAGCTCGCCCTGACCCGAAATGACGGTCTGCTTGATCTCGGAATCGACCTTGAAGTCGAAAGTCGGGTCTTCCTCCTTGAGACGGCTGAGACCCGCGCCGATCTTGTCTTCGTCTCCCTTGGACGCCGCGGCGATCGCCGAAAACACCGAGGGTCTCGGGTAGTCCGTCTTTGGGATCTGGACGAGTTTGGATTTGTCGCAAAGCGTGTCCCCCACGTGGGCCGACTTGAGCTTTACCACTGCCCCCATGTCTCCAGCGATGATCTTCGGTGCGTCGGTTCGGTTCTTCCCCTGGAGGCAAAAGAACTGACCGAGACGGTCGGATGTGCTCCGAGTGGCATTGTAGATGTCGCTACCCGCGGAGAGCGTCCCCTGAAACACGCGGAGGAAGAGCATGTCACCGACGTGCGACTCCGAAACGTTTTTGAACACCTTCGCGGCCGGGAATTTCGACGGGTCGGCGACGAGCGTGACATCCGAATCGGGGAGCTTGATCGCGCGCTTGCTCGGCGGGGAGACGAGATCGACGATCCCGTCGAGAAAGTGGGCGACGCCGATATTTTTCGCCGCGGACACGCAGAAGACGGGAAAGACCTCTCCCGCCTCCACGCCCGCGCAGAGACCCTGGAGAAGCTCCTCGTATGTCAGCGAATCGGACTCGAGGTACTTTTCCATCAAGGTCTCGTCGCTCTCGGCGGCCGAGTCGAATAGTTTGCGCCTCATCCCATCGACCTTGTCCTTCAAGTCGGCGGGGATCGCGATCTCCTTCGGTTTACCCTTCCCATCGGCCGCGTACTCGTAGGCTTTACCGCTCAAAAGATCCACGATTCCCTTGAATTTCTCGCCCTCGCCGATGGGCAGCTGGACGACGACCGCTTTCCTCCCAAAGATGGCGTGGAGGTGTTCGACGGTCTTGTCGAAAGAGGCGTGCTCCTTGTCCATCTTGTTGACGCAGAAAACGGCGGAAAGACGCCGCTCTTTGATGAATCCCCACATCTTCTCCGTCCCGACCTCCGCGCCGCCGTCCGCCCGGACGACGATCGCGGCGGCATCGACCACGTCGAGAGCGCCCAATACCTCGCCGACAAAATCCTCGTAGCCCGGCGTGTCGAGGATGTTAATCTTGTGGCTCTTGTGTTCGACGTAGGCCATCGCCATCAGAATGGATATCTGTCTTTCGATCTCCTCGGCGGCAGTGTCCATCATCGTGTTCCCGTCCTCGATCCGCCCCATCCGGGTCGTCGCGCCGGTGTCGAAAAGGATCGCCTCGGCGAGCATCGTCTTACCCGTGTCCTGGTGGCCGACCAGGGCGATGTTCCTGATTCTGTCGGGGGTATATTCCTTCACAATGGTCCTCCTCTAGGTGCCCTCCACCCCTTAAGACAGAGAGCCAACAATAAGGTTAAACGGGAAGTCTATCATCGGCCTTTCCCGTTTGTCAACGCTCGGGCAAACGCCGGGCAAACGCCGGAATTGACATCGGAGACGAACCCGCCGGCGGGGATTGCAAACGAGTCCCGAGGCGGACCCCGCGGGGCGCGCGAGGCCGCCGCCACGGCCCGGCGCCGTCAAGGCGCGCCCCCGTACCTCACCCCGATGAGGGCGATGAGAACCGAGAGGAGCCAGATCGGGACGACAACGAGGAGGGATGCCCACCGGGACATCCGGAATACCTGCATCACCCCCACCGCCATCAGCACGTAGAACCAGATGGAGAAGATATCTAGAGTGGAAAGCAGCGCGTACCAGATTTTGCCGCCGTCGTCGGGGATGAGCGCCGCCGGTCCGAACGGGGCCATCGCGTCACGGAACCTTCTGATCTGCTCGATCCCATTCAGACGGACGACGATGTTGGAGAGGAGAACCCCCACGGAGGCCACGATCGAGCTCCAGAGATAGATGGTGAGGTGTTTCTTGAAATTCGAGCGTTCCGATAAAACACTCACCGCGATGAAACTCAGCGCCGCGAAGATGACGCCCACGAAAAGCACCGTCACCGGGGCGGTGAGGACACCCAGGTACTTCACGGGAAAGGACTGCATGCTAACAAGCCCTTTTTCGAACTGCTCGGGCGGCGTCTGGTCCCGCGTGAGCTCGAAGAGCCGGACCTGGATCGGAAGGACGACGTACGCGATGGCTATATGAATGATCGAACCCCACACCCACGGTTCCCACCACGGGGATCCACCGTCGATGTCGGCGAAGACCTTCCTCGGCGACACGAAAATCCCGATGAACCGCTGGACAAAACCCATCGAAGGTCGCGCGGCTTCTTCCTCGGGCATTGGATCGGGCATCGTGTTTCTCCTTGCGTTTGGGGTCCTTTTTTTCACGCGCTCCGCTCAAAACCGGCCGAATAGCTCGCCGACTCGACTCCAGAAGGCCGCCGCGATCGCGTTCCAATCGTTCTCGCGGGCGACGGCCCGCGCGGACTCGGCGAGTCCGGTGTCCTCCCCGCGGGGCGAGAGGACGCTCATGACATCATCGCACGCCCGGACGAAATCCTCCCCGGGGTCCACGGCCTTCACCACGTCCGGGTACTTTTCCACTTCGGTCGAGAACCGGGTCGTCACCACGGGGAGCCCGCTCGCCAAGTATTCGTACATCTTGTTCGGGTTCACGCCGCGCGTGAGCTCGTTGTACCGGAAAGGGATGAGCCCCACGCTGAACTGGGCGAGCACGCCGGGGAGCTTGTCGTACGACACCGCGGGGAGGTGAAACACGTTCGGGAGCGACGTCAACCGTTTCACCCGGTCTTCGACGCCGAGGAGAACCGGTCCCACGAGAACGATCTCCCACTGGGGGCGCCTGCGTGCGAGGTCCGCGAGAGCGTCGAAATCGAGCCACGGCGCAAGGGCGCCGATATAGCCCAGCCGGGGTTTCTCGGGAGGGGACGCCGTTTCCGTCCGCTCGGCGCCCTGCTGGAAATGTTCGTAATCCACCCCGTTCCCCAGATAATGGCATCCCTTGTCGCCGCCTCGTATCCCCACGACCTTGTCGAACAAACCCTCCGAAGAGGCAAAGACGGCGTCCGCCTCGCGAGCCGTCTTGTGGAAATACGCCGTGGTCCACGAACGCATCCCCGGAAAAGAGGAATGATCGTCGTTACAGTCGTAGAGCAAGAACTTCTTTGGCAGCCGCGAGACGATGTTCGCCGCGTAGATATTCGAGATGATGAACCCCGTATCCGGAGGATCGAACCCGAGATGCTTCAAAATCCGTTGGATTCGCTTGTGCGCGATAAAATCGACCGCCGACCTCGCCGACCCGCGGTCAAGTACGGTCCGCCAGGGAAAGTACGGAGCGGACTTCAGAAAAGGGATGGTCGCGCAGACCACCCCGTCCTCGTTCCGTACGCGGTAGGTGTTCCTCGCGGAGCGGACGAACGGCTCGAGGAAAACAAGCTGGACATCCGGCGGTCTCCTGCCGATAATTTGCTGCTTGCGGGTCCTGAGGTAGTTCCACTTGATCTCGGAAAACCAGACGATTCTCATTTCGGTGCCGCCTCGCTTCGCGCTCGGACCTACTGTATCACGCGGGTTTGGCACACCCAAGGGTTTTGTGTGGCCTTTCTCAGACGAGACTCGCCGCGCCGCCGCGGGCGCAGAGCTGCCGGGCGACCCGGCGCTATGAGCGCCCGGCTGCGAAAAATCGGAGGTTTTCGGATGGAAGAGAAAATCGTCACGGTAGCGTTCGTGATCGACAGTCTCTCCTTTGGCGGCGCGGAGAGACAACTCAGTCTCCTCGTTCCAGCCCTCCCCGACCGGTTCAAACCCGTGGTGATTTCGCTTTCGAATCAGATCCACCCCTTTGGACCGGAACTCCGGTCGCGTGGCATCGAAGTGATCTCGCTCGAGAACCGGCGCAACGTCGAGTTTCGAAGGCTCCGGCAAACGGTTGGAATTCTCCGTTCCCGAAAAGCGGATATCGTCCACGGGTTTCTCGACGCGGCAAACGCCTATGCGTTCCTCGCCGGCCGCGCGCTCGGAAAACCCGTCATGCTCTCGTTACAGAGCAACACCCTCCGGTTGACCGGTTTGAAAGGCGCTGCCATGGCGGCGATGCTGCGCGGCGCGGAGAGCGTGCTCGTCAATTCGAAAGCGGGGTCCGAGTACCTGCGCACCCGTGTCGGCGTTTCCGAGCGGCACATTCTCCACATTCCCAATTGGATCGATCCAATACGAGCGGGACCCGCGAGAGATATCCCTCCCCCTGGGTCCGCCCCCATAGTCGGGTTCGTAGGGCGTTTCGAACCGCCCAAACGACTGGGCGTTTTGGTGGACGTTTTCGAGAGACTTCTGGCGACGATCCCGGACGCCAGGCTCATCCTGCAGGGTGATGGGAGCGAACGTGGCTCGATCGCCCGACGCGTCGCCCGCTCGAACCTGTCCGACCGGGTCGAGTTCGTTCCGGCGGACCCCGAAGTCGGCGGTACCCTTCGCCGTTTGCACGTTTTCGTGATGACGTCGGCTTTCGAAGGACTCCCGAACTCGGCGATCGAGGCGCTTTCCAAAGGCGTCCCCGTAGTCTCGACCCCCGTGGGCGATCTTGGCGAACTCGTCATCGAGGGGAAGACGGGAGCGTTTTTCGAGAGCGACGATCCCGGCGCGATGGCGGAGAAGCTCGCGCGGGTGCTCGCCGACAGGACGCTTCTTGAAAACGCCGCCGTGTTCGGTCCGAGGCTCGTAGAGGAGAAGTTCTCGATTCAAAGAGCGGTCGGACGGCTTGCCGACGCGTACCTGTCGCTCGCCGGTCGATGAGCGCGTACTAACGAAAGAGGGGCGCCCATCGGGCGCCCCTCTTCGTTTGGGGGAACGAGCTGTCCAAAGGCTCATCACGCAAGACTAATTGGACTCCTTGACCTTCTTGAGCTCCTCACTGACTTTCTCGAGCTCCCGCTTCATCTCGTCCATCTCTTTTCTCATCTTCTTCATTTCGACGTCGGGAACCCCTCCCAGATCGAACTTCTCGATCTTACTCAAATGTTTGTCCGGCGCCACTCGCAGCACCTTCATGCAGTGGTCGGCGAGGTTTTCGCCGACTTCACCCTGGAGCGTCACGTCTTTCTTGGAACGAACCACCGAAACGTCGATTTTTTCGCCCGTCTCCAGCTCTGCGACCGCTTCGGTGAGTTCGTCGGTCGAGCCGATCTTCTCCTCCTGGACCTTTACGATGACGTCGCCCGCCTCGATCCCCATCTTTTCGGCGGCCGACCCTTCGACGACGTCCAGCACGAGGACACCCTTGCCTTCATTGACGCCGAAGTACGGGGCGAGCCCCTCGTTGAGATCGGTTATCTTGACGCCGAGCCGTCCGCGTCCCAGGTTCATCTTGAGGAAATTTTTCCCGTCGCCGATCCAATGAAACGCTTCCGGCGCGTCGGCGTCCCACGATTCCTCCTCGGGCCGCTGCCCGACCGTGACCTTCATGACCTGCGGCTCGCCGTTTCTTATGACTTTTACCCGGACCGTGTCCCCCACGCGGGACTCCTCCACGAGCTTCTTGAGCCCGGAGGGAGACTCCACATCGTTGCGGTCGAAGGCGACGATGATGTCGCCGTCCTCGATGCCCGCTTCTTCCGCGGGGCTCCCATCTACCACTTCCGTAACGAGGACCCCCTTCTTGACGCTGACATCAAGACCCTTGAGGATCTCGGCGTCGAGTTCCTGCATGTTGACCCCGAGAAACGGCTTGTCGGTCACGCTGACGACGACCACCTTCTTGCGGGCCTTGCCGGAATCGCTGCCCTCCGTCGCGGGCCCGGCGAGCGCCGCGGAGACAAGGCTCAAGACCGCGAGGATCGTTACCGCGGCCACCGCGATACGCGACGGAGCGCCGGGGCCCTCTGCAATCGAACGGGTTTTCATATCGATCGGGTTCAGGCGCATGGGCCTCTGACACCCATCCCTCCTTATGACTAGAAAACACTTGCGAAACGGATGGTTTCGTTGTCCGTCGACTTCTTTTACGCCGCCACGGTGTTTAAGTTTCAGATTTTTTGACTGGGCTCCGCGCCTGGTCCGCGAGCCTCCCGGCAACGAGCCCGGCCGCGATGGGGAGCCAATACACCCGGTAGAACTGACTCTGCTCGAAGAATATGGCCACAAAAACGGCGATGGCGGAGAGGAGAAAGTAGTAGGAGAGGTCCTTCATCCAGCGGCGTTCCTCCGGCCACGGGGTCTTGAACGCCTTGACGAACCCTCGGATCGCCGAGACGGGCATCAGGATGAAGGCGATGAAACCGAAGATCCCCACGCCCGAGAGGATCTCGAGGTATCCGTTGTGAGCCCCGATCGTCACGTGAAGTTCCGGCCCGGACCGGACGATGAAGTTGTTGAGCCCCACACCGGTCAACGGGTGCTGGAGAAAGAGGTGCCACGCGGCCTTGAAGGCTTTGAAACGAATCGCCAAAGAGAAGTCATCGCTGTCGCCCTCGAGCAACTGACCGATACTCGAAACCCGGTACCAGTAGTACTCAGGAACGAGAAGTAGCCCGACGACCGCGGCCAGCACGACCACGGCGTACACCCACTTGCTGTGGGCCTCCCGGAACAGGACGGCGAGGAGAACTATGGACAGGGGGAAAATCGTCTGCCTCGAGAACGTCGCGACCAGACCCACCAACAAGGCAATGACGCATATCGCGAGAAAAATCTTGGTGAGAATCGGCCGGACGCGTTTGACGGCGTATATGCCCAACGGAAGCCCCCCGACGAGGTACAGCGCGGCGACGTTCGGACTGACGTGCGTCGCGCCGAAGCGCTGCCACCCAAAGGCACCCGAGAGAACCATCCAATCCTTGATCAGACCGAGCTTCACGTTGACGACGCCGAGCAGCACCGAGGTCAGCACCGCCCCGAACACGACGAAGGCGAGGGTCTCGAGGTTTTTCCCCGTGCGGATCAGCTGGGCGATCAGGAACACCGTCAAGATCGACTTCGCAAAAGAGGCGAGCGAGGTCAGCGAGTAGCTGTGGTCCCACGAGAAGAGAAGCGACTGGCACGCGATCACCGTGAACACCGCCAGAGACCCGTTAAAGAGACGATCGGTCATCTGGATCGAGTCGCCCCGGAGCAAACCGACGAAAACCGCCGCCGTCACAAGAAAGGTCATAGCGGCCGCCACGGGGAGTTGTGTGTAGTAGGCGATGCCCGCGTAGACGTAGAAGACACCGAGGTAGAATCCGTGTCTGGGATACGCGAAAACGGACAACCCGCCAACCGAGGCGAGCGCCCCGAGCACGGCAAGCTTGAGGAGTGACTGTGGAAGAGTGAACCAGGCGGCCAGGACAATCAGCGCGAGACCACCGGTCACGGACAAGAAGAGGATAGCTCGTTTCTTACCGGGCACCGACGCGTAGGCAAGATCCATCTCACGACCGTTTCCTGGTGCGGAAAAGTGCCTTCACGTCCGACACGATGGGGGTGAACAGATCGGCCAACGCACGGCTTTTCAACTTGTCCTGCCTCCAGACCGAGAGGAATACGGCGAACAACGTGCTCCAACCCAGTCCTGCGACACCGCCGAACACCGCGATCATAGCGCGCTTGGGGCGGCTTCTTATCTCGGGTACTTTCGCGACGTCCAGCACCTGGATCGTCGGGGTGTCGCGGGCCTCTTCGATCCGGGCCTTCTCGTATTCCTCTCGAAGAAGCCGGTATATGGCCTCTTCCGTCTTGACCCGACGCATGAGTCTGGCCATGTCCAACGCCATTTCCGGGAGTTTGTCGAAGGAAGGGAAAAACGAGCGGACGAAATCCGTATCGGAGCGGGCCGCGTCCGCCTTGAACTTCTCCAACTGACCGAGAATCTCGTCGTATTGATTTTTCTTGCGGATGTACTCCTCGGAGCCCTGCGACGCATACTGTCCGAGAATGTGGAGATCCACCTCCATCGCAACCGCCTCGGCGGTTAGGCTCGCCACGATGTCGATTGCCGAAGTGACCTGCTGGTCCAGCTGGAGCGCCTCGTGCTCCTCCTGAAACGCCCTCAGGTCGTCTTCCGCCTGGCGGAGCTCCTTTTCGTGCAGCTCGAGCTGCCCGCCGATGAACTCCCTCGTTTTCGACGCGCGGGTGACGTTGAGCTCCCTGTTGAATTCGTCGAGCAACTCGGCGTACCGGTTCGCGACAGCCGCGGCCCTACCCGGGTCGCGATCCTCGAAGCTCAGCTTGAGAAGACCGTTCTCGAGCAGCGAAAACGATGTGTGCGAATGGAGTGCGTCGATGGCATCGGTCGCAAGCCGGGTGCCGTATACCGATTTGAGATCGAACTCCTCGACAAGCTTCTCACCGACCCTTCGGCTCAGGAGAATGTCGATGTAAATCGTCCCCGGCCTGCCCCCTCCCGCGCTCGGCGCGAGGATCGGTATCTGCAAAGCCTGTTGAATGAGCTGAGTGTACCCCGTGGCCCCGCCCGTTTCCGGCGGGAAAACCGACGTGTTGGCGGTAAACCACTGGGGGAGCAGGAGGCTCACCGCGGCCGCGGCCGCGGCCGCGATCAACCCCGATGCGAGAATGAGCTTCCGCCACTGGACGATCGTTCTCAAAATGGAAAGCATATTCTTTCTAACTCTTGGCTACTTTTCCGGCGACTTCCGTGGTTTCCATCTTGCGCGAACGTCCGAGACTGACGTCCCGCGTAACCAGCGGTCTCAACGCGGTCACCACGGGATACTCCGGAGCGGCCGCGGGCACGGCCCTGGCGCTCTCGGCCTTTTCCCAGACGCTCCGTCGCTCGCCGGAGAGGAATCTAAGAAACGCCACCACGGCGGCTAGATTAACCATCGTGAAGTAAAAAGGAAGGTAAAACAGGGGGTGCGGTTTGCGGGTCTTTCTCATACGCCACCCGTTGAGCGCCGCGAGATAGAGAAAGAGCTGTCCCATCATTGTGACGGTATAGAATGCCGAATCCCGCATCAACACCGCGTTGGAAACCAGCGTGGCGATCAAGATCGGCCCGACGGCCCAGCGAAGAAGCTTGTGCGAGATGAACTGCCACCGCCTGAACCCCGTGATCTTACCCCGAAGCTTCCACAGCCCGGCGAGGCCTCTAACGATGATGCGGATCTTGCGCTGGAACTCTTCCTGCCAGAACATGGTTGACTGCTCGAACGCCATCGCCTGGGGCTCGTAAACGACACCGTATCCCTGGGCGCCGATTTCAATGGGGATCTGGAAATCGTTGGCGACCTCGGGGTAGAGATACGGGAAGAGATCCCGCCGGATCCCGAAGATCGACCCGTTGGCGACGAGAACGCTTTGAAGAGAACTCTCGAGGACGCTGAGCATCCCCTCGTACCGCCAGTACAATCCCTCTCCCCTCGCGACCGACGTCGTGTGGCGGTCGACGTAACGGAGCTTGCCGACGACACATCCAATATCCGGATTGTCGAACCGGGAGACGAGACGCTGGAGGGCGTCCTCGGCGAACATCGAGTTGGCATCGGTGAACACCACGATCTCGTCCCGGATCGTCTTGACGACCTCGTTCAACACGGCGCTCTTGCCGGACCGAACGGGGCGGTGAAACAGCCGGACGCCGAGATCCGCGTAGTCTTCCGCGATCGCCACCGTTTGATCGGTCGACCCGTCGGAGGCGACGAGGATCGTGAGCTTGTCGTGGGGATAATCGAGAGCGAGACTGTTTTCGATCTTCTTCCGGATGACCTTCTCTTCGTTAAACGCAGAGATGAGGAGGCACACCCGGGGGCGGCGGTCGGTAGCAGAAGCGCTCCGCCCGCCTCTCTTTAGTTTACTCGCGAGAAAGAGAACGAGGGGATAACCGGCGTAGGAGTAAAGCACGACAGCAAGGCTAGACCAGAACACGAACTGCCACATGAACGTCTTCTCCCGGTCAACGACGGTCGAATCTGTGATCGAGCGATCCTAGTGCGCGTTCGTAAAACCGCGCAACCACAATAACGATTCTCTAGCAGTTCGGTATGGGCGGTCTGGTGAGTGGCTACTCAGAATCCCGGCCGCTGTCGGCGTAACCTCCTTGGGTGTGTCGTCGATCCCCGCTTTCCCGACCCTTCCGCAGTCTCCACAACGCGATAAGATTAGCCGGTCTCATCGGAGTTTTGCCAGGGAAATCCTGGACAAACCGTCAGACCGGAACCCAACCCAGAGAAAACCGTCCCCATCAATCAAGATAGACGTTACGTCTTTTCCCCGCAACCCTTGGCTCGGCGCGAGCCACCTGGTCGCCCCTTCACCCCCAACGGCAAGCCCTTTTGACGTAACGAGATACCACCTTCCACCCGAATCAAACCGAATCGTTCGAAAATCACCGTCGATCTTCGCGCCGGGGATGTCGGTCCGCCCCCAACCCCGTTCCCTCGTATGCCTCCAAACCGCTCCCCGCGTGAGCGCCACCGCCCGACCCGAACGGTCGACCGACAGATCCACTACTTCAGCCCCGTCGAACTCCTTGTTCGGGAACCGCCGCCAGAGCGATCCGTCGAACGCGAAGATCCCTTCCAATCCGGCGTCGGCCCAAATCCAGCCGTCGCCATCCACCGCGAGTCGATCCACCGCCGCCTCGGTGAGCTCGCCCGGCGCCGAGAGCCGCATCCACAGCTCGCCGTCGAAGCGATAAACCTCGCCGGACTGCGAGCCGGCCCAGAGACTCCCCGCCGAATCGAACGCGAGCGACGCGAAAAGGGGCGGACGGGGATCCACGTCGGGGACGACTTCCTCCCACCCGCCAGCACCACTTCGGTATAGCCCCCACCGGCTCGCCACCCAAACACCGCCGTTCGGAGACACCGAAATAGCAAGAACCGAACCGAAGTCTTTCTCCGTGGTGAAGGCGGGGGCATTGTTCTGGATGGAAAGAAGATACGGGCCGTTCGCCAGGTATTTTCGGCCACCCGGCGCTTCCGCCGCCGACCCGATGTAGCCGCTCGCCAGATCGGACGGGATGGAAATTTTCCGCACCCCCCGGTCATCGGCGGCAGCGATCACGCCATCGGCCGAACCGAAATAGACGATCCCGCTCGCGCCCACGTGAAGGGACCTCCAGCGGGCGTTCTCGATCGCCTCGTCCCCATCTCCGAGACGCGTCCACACCCCATCGCGATGACGCCCGATCCCGCCGCGGTTGCCTGCCGCCCAGAGCGAACCGTCTTTCGCCAGACCGATCGCCGCGATCTCTCTGCCATCGATAATCGCCGTCGATGAGACCTCCCGCGCTCGCGTGCCATCGAACCGGGAAACGCCGCTCCCCGCGACGAGGACGTAGAGATCCGGAGCGGAGCGCTCCCACGCGGTCTCCATTTCGAGCGCCGGACCCGCGGAACGGGCGAGATCCCGGACTTCTCCCCGGGGGAGTCCCGAGCCGGCCCGGAAACTCACCCACGCCGAGTCGAGCCGCGCGCACAGCCCGAGCGACGTCGCGTAGAAGATCGATCGTTCGCCGACCTCCTCGATACGGAACACCTTGTCGTCGATGAGCGAATCGGCCGTGGTGATCCACGTGATCCCCGTGCGATCGATCCTCGCCGCGCCGTGGCCGTAGGTCCCCACGTGGATCGATCCCGATGGTCCCGATCCCACGTAGCGGACGTCGGCGAACCGGCCGACGGGCTCGATCGAGAGCCGTGCTCCCCGCGTCCGACGGCAGACGTCGACACCACCGTCGGTCCCGATGTATATCCTCCCCGACTCCCCGTAAAACGTCCTCGCCGAGTTGTCGGCAAGACCGTCCAACACCGTTAGCGTCGAGACGACCTCGCCGGTGAGCGCGTTGACGAGTAGAACGCCGCCGTTGGTCGCGACCCACAGCGTGTCGCCGTCCTCATAGAGCGCTCGTACGTCGGAGTTATTCGTGAAGTAGATCCACCCGTCCTGCGGTTCGGACGCGCGGCTCGGGGAAAACAAAACGGAACACAACACGGCGAACAACGGGAAAACCGCGGATATGCGCGGAGCCCGGCCCATCGGGTTACGCGACCCCCGCTCGACGGGTGTGAGATTCTATTTCGCGGAGAAGCTCTCCCACGTTTTTCTCCGGTGAAAACTCGGCGAGCGAGCGCTCGTATCCGTTATCCGCGAGCCTCGCGCGAAGCCCGTCGTTCTCGAGGAGGCGCGCGATGCAATCGGCGAGCGCGTCCGCGTCTTCAACGGGAAAGATAAGACCGGTCTCTCCGTCCGTGACAACTTCGGAGATCCCGCTGACAGGGGCGGCGATCACCGCGGTCCGGGAGAGCCACGCTTCCGGAATCACCGTGGGAAGTCCGTCACGGACACCCGAGGCGGTGATTCGTGAGGGGACGACCAACACGGCGGCCTCCGCGAGATGCCGCGCGAAATCGAGGTGTCGATAATAACCCGGCATCTCGGTCTTGTCCTCTATCCCCAGGGCGCGGACGAGCTCGGTCAAACGGGCGCGCTCGGGGCCGTCGCCAAGGATCCGGAGGCGAAACGCGACATTGCGTTCGGCAAGAATCCCGGCCGCTCGAACCAGCACGTCGAATCCCTTCTGGGGTTTGAGGTTCCCGGCGGCGAGAACGAGCGGCTCTCCGGCCGGACGCTCCGATTTCGGGAGGGGGTGAAACACGACGCTGATGCGTATCATTCTGAATTTCTCCGGATCGACCTCGGGTGCCCGTCGGCGCAAGTGACGGATCCCGTCGTGGTGAACGACGACGACGAGATCAGCGTCGCGGAGTTTTCGCCGGCGAAGCGGATCCCGCCACCCGAGCGTGTTGATATGGATATCGAACGCGTGATAGCGGATCGAGAAGCCCGTCCCGAGGAGCCGCGACCCGATCCAGGCGATCGTCGCCGGCGATGAGCCGAAATCAGCGTGAAGGTGGGTGACGCGGTGCTTACGCGCATCGGCGAGAAAAGGGAGCGAGATGAGAAAAACGGCGGCGTTCTTGACCCAGTAGACGGGGTTCGATTTGGAAGCCCACGCAAGGGCGAACGCGGATTGCGCCAGACGCCGCGGACTTCGAGTACAGAAGAAAAAAAGCGCTGCGAGGATTCGGCCGCACGACCAGGTGACGATTTCCGACGGTATCTCGCTAACGCGCTCCGGCTGGGTCACCCGCCCCCTCGATCGGTAGAAAGAGTAGATTCGGGTGTCGGGGCGGCAGCGAAGAACCTCGACGATCTCGTTGATCTCGAAAGTCAACCGGTACGCGTGAGAGGCCACGTAACCAAGCCTGAACGGGGTGGACCCGCGGACATCTGCTACAGGTGTATTTGTCATCGCTCGTAGGCGGCCTCGTCGCGCGGGCCCCCGACCGCGCAGAGGAGTTGGGAGCCGGGATTCGCGCGCGATTATATGGACCGCCGGGGCGGTCGTCAAGAAGAACGCTCCGGACGCTCCGGACGATGGGACGCCCAAAAGCTCTGTACGAATCGATGACTCTTCAATACTCTTGCGGCGTGGGAATGGAACTTGCCGTCATCGTCAATCCTCACGCCGGCCGCCGGACCGCGGTCTGGAAAGAACCCGCGTTGCGCGCAGCCCTGGGACCGTTGGGGATCGGCGTGTCGGTCCACGTCACAAGAGCCCCCGGGGATGCCCGGCGTCTGGCAAAGGAGCTCGCCGGCCGCGCCGGCGTCATCGGCGTCATCGGCGGCGACGGAACCGTCCACGAAGTGGTCAACGGAATCGTTCCGCACCGCGTTCCGATCGTCCTGATTCCCTCTGGATCGGGCAACGATTTCTCGAGTCTCATCGCATGCCCCGGAAATCTCCGGGAACTTGCTGCGGTCATCGAGAACGGTTGGGGCGCCGAGCTCGACATCCTGAACTTCGGCGACCGCTTCTGCGTGAACTCCGCCGGTCTGGGTTTCGAAGGGCTCGTCAACCGCATGAGCCACGATCTCGCCCGGATCGGGGGACGGACGAGATACGCCCTCGCTTTACTGAGAGCTCTCAGGTCGTTTCAACATCCCCACTTCAAGATCACGACCTCGCGCGGAGACGAAATCTCGGGCGAGATGCTCCTCGTGAGCATCGGAAACGGCCGCCGCACCGGCGGCGCATTCTATCTCACTCCCCGCGCCTTTCCCGACGACGGCCTCATCGACGTGTGTATCATCGAGCCGATGAGTCGGGCGAGGATGCTCTTCATCCTTCCGCGCGCGCTCAACGGATCCCACGTCGCGAGAAAGGAAGTGCGTCTGCTCCGCGTGGCATCGCTCGCCGTCGAAGCGACAGCGGCGTACCCGATGCACATCGACGGAGAGTACGTCGAAGCCGGTCCCCAACGCCGGGAGATCACGGTGGTGCCGGGAGCGTTGAGAATCCTCTGCCGCCCATCGCGCGCGAACATTTTGTCGAAAGAGTTGAAGAAGATCCTCTAGCGTGGTCGCGGCTCCGGGCGAAGCGGGCGCAGGGCCGGGGCCGCACCCACCCGCGGCGGGTGATCCTCGCCCGGTCGTGCACAAAGGGCCGGGGAGGACCCATCCGTCGCCCACGACCGCATCAACTATTCAATGGAGGAGATTCCCGAAATGTTCATTCGCTGTGCAGAGCGCGGGGGCCATCGCCAGATGGTCCGGTCTGGTGGGAGCTCGCAAACCCGTTCACACGGTACGCGGCCCATCCCGGCACCTTTTTCCCTTCGACCTGCATCATCGGCTGGAGTCCGAGAAGAACAAGCGGATCGCCCGACCTCGCTCGTTCGAATCGCCCGGTGAGAAAGAGTTCGAGCACGTTCCTGTTGTCCACCACCACGTCGATCCCCTCTTGACGGAGGTAATCGCTCAACCTCCCCCCCTTGAGCGCCGCGAGCGCGTCCCGGTTCACCTTGCCGTCCAGGTTGATGACACGCCGGTTCGAGAAATACCCGATGGCGCCGCTTTGGAAAACGCCGATCGTGTCGTCGGGGAAGGTATTCTCGTTCACCCACCGCGCCACGTCGTAGAAACAGTACACGCGATGAGATCTGCACGCGCACGTATACGCCATGTATCCGAAAGCGCCGACGTACACGGCGAGAATCACACCCGCCACCACCCGCGCGGGTGTGGCGCCGGCCGGAACCCGTCGAAGCCCCTCCTCCAGGAGAAGCCCCGCGTAGATACACAGGACGAAGTAGACCGGGTAGTAGTAGCGGGCAAAAAAGAACACTCCAAAAACGTACAGAGAGTAGGCGGCGATGATGACGGCTACGAAAACGAGCAGGAACTGTATTTCATCGAACCCGCGGACAATGAGGTCTCGCTTCCGCGCGACAACCAGGTAGACGAAACCCGCCACCAAGGCGAGCCCAACGACGTCGGCGACGAGTATCACCGTGTTCTCCGCGCCAAGCCCGATCCCGAGCTTCTCCGCACCGCGGAAAAACGCGTGTACCGGCGGCGAGAGCTTTAAAACCGAGAGAGTGTGGACGACGTGGCCCCAGATGAAACCCGCGGTAGGACCCGAAGAGGCCAACTGTGTCGACCCAAGTCCGAAGAGCGGTGCGTAAGCGAGCGACAGGTAACGGGTGGCGGTGCCGCTGTCTTGGAGTACGCTCCGCATCACGAACGCGTTGTAGACGAGCCACGGGCTGTAGGTCACCACGGCCGAGGCGAAGGCGACGGCAACGCCCCTCAACGCGTGGGTTGTCGCGCCCCTGCGCCGAAGGACGAGGAGATAATCGAGGGCGACGACGAGGGCGAGAAACACTAGATCGACTCGCGCGAGAACGCCGAGCCCGACCAGCACCCCCAGGGTCACGAGGTCCTTACCCCGCGTTTTCTCGACCGGTCTCACACGGCTCAGGTAGAAATAGACGATGGATGCGAAAAGAATAAGCGCAAGCGAAGTCTCCAGCCCGTTCGCCGCCTGTCGCGTCACAACCGGCGAAAACGTCCAGATCGCGGCGGTGACGGCGGCGATTTTCACCGACGCGTACCGCGCGACGATCCTATAGAGGAGGAGGGTGGAGAGAGCCGTAAACACGGCCGACAAAGCGAGGGCGGCGTAGATAGGCGCGACGAGGTTGGAACGGAACAGCCAGTAGAACGGAGCGATGAGAAAAACGTAGAGCGGCTGAAAACCGTTGGTGGGGTGGACACCGTCGAAGCTCGGCCCTTGTCCGGCGGTGATGTTCTGGGCGATCTTGAACGCGTAGAAGCTGTCGTCGTAAAGAAACCCGTTCTCGGCCAGCACGGTGAAGCTCTGCCCGGCGACGGCCAGGTGAAAAGCCAAGGCCGCGCCGACAAGGCCGATGACGATCAGCCTCTTTGTGAGGGATGACATTTAATTTTTTCTCAATATGTTAGCAGTTTGTTCCCTTGGTTCCCTTTGGTAGAAGGACATTCTGTGACGGGTGTAATTGTACCCCAAAATGCCTCGGTTGTCAAACCGGTTTACTTCGACAGGTTGGTTGAAGCCGCTGAGCTAATACTCTATCAAGACTGAATTTGCCCCATTGGGCTCAACCCGGATGAAGGGGACGGGGTCGTCGAGTACGTAGACGGGAGAGATCCTGGCAGGCGGGCGGACTTTCAAACCTTTGTCCCAGTGAAAAAGGAGAACGAAAGGGTCCCACTCTTCGCCGGTATCGACCTGGATCTTGTCGAAGGAGGCGCTCACCCGGCGCGCCCCGCCCGTCGTGAAGGAGGGCGGGCGATTCACATCCCAGAGGGTGTACCGGCGGGACTTCCATACCGCCTCGAGAGGCGCCGCTCCATTCTCACTCCAAGCCACCGGCACGCCCGTCGTGTCCGACGCCACCGAGGCGACGAACTCCTTGGCCTCCGGGCTCGCCGCGACGATCCATCGGACGTTGTAGACCTCCAGATACGTCCGAAACTCGGCGGCCGTGATCTCCCCGAGCGGTTTGCCCATCGTAA
>Ga0315284_10006036_pt1 | contig 17248 bp, 9 predicted proteins | sample YL17G09_16_MG_FD_203696 | JGI IMG/M metagenome (GOLD analysis project Ga0315284, IMG submission 203696) | Sediment microbial communities from Yellowstone Lake, YNP, Wyoming, USA - YL17G09_16 | ecosystem: Environmental > Aquatic > Freshwater > Lake > Sediment | place: USA: Wyoming | collected...
CGGCGGCCCGGCTGCATAGGCCCATGCTCATCATGTTCTGGTCCAACGACGACAGGACCAACATGGAGATCATGACGAAGACCTTCAACGACGAGCGCGTCCTCAACCTGAGCGCCACCTTCGTCTGCCTCAAGCTCCGGCTCGACGACGACCCGGGCCTCGCCTTTCGGTGGAACATCACATTCGAGCCGGCCTTCGTTTTCCTTGACAATACATCCCGCGAGGTCCACCGGGTCCACGGCAACCTGACCGCGGACACCATGTTGGCCCACATGCGCTTCGCACTCGGCCTGGGCCCGAGGCCGGTGGAGAAGCCCCATCCACTGTTCGCGGACCCCGTCAGGAACATACTCATAGTGGCCTTCCTGCTCCTGCTCGTTTTGGGTATCACGGCCCTCAGGGCCAGGTGGTGGGTCCGACGGGCATGAACGGTTCCAGGACGATTCTAACCGTCGAAACCGTTATATATGGAAAGGCTATATTCAACTCTCACGCGCGTTAATACCAAACGCCTGAACTAGATGGTCAAAGATGGAATTGGTGATAAAAGATGTCTTACCAGCAACCGCAGCAGCAGTACCAGCAGCCGCAGCAGCAGTACCAGCAGCCGCAGCAGTACCAACAGCCACAGCAGCAGTATCAGCAGCCCGCACCGCAGCAGCAGCCAGCCCCGGTGGCCGCCCCACAGCCGGCACCGCAGCCGGCTCCGCAGCCCGTCCTGCCGTCGAAGGCCAAGATTCTCGGCGAGCAGTTCAAGAGGGTCGTCGGCAGCATGGGTTGGACCGTAAAGGACGACAAGGAGATACCGAACGGCTGGACGCTCGGCTTCAAGAACACCCAGAAGATCAACAAGGGCGACGTCATCAACTTCGACGTCACCATCTCGGCAGTGACGGCGCCCCCGGCGTCCGTCCCGGGTCAGCCACCGGCGCAGCCCATGGCCGGCAGCCACAATATCGGTGTCGCTACGGTTGCCAAGAAGTCCTTCTTCAGCAAGGAGAAGAAGAACTTCACGCACTGGATAGACATCTCGCAGTTCGTCGGCGACGACATGGCCCCCAGGCCGGTCGTCGACGAGCAGATCAAGAAGTGGCTCCTCGAGGACGGCATCCACAAGCCGCCCGCCCCGCCCGCCGCGCCCCTGGCACAGCCACCGGTACAGCAGGCCCCGGCGCAGCCACCGGTGCAGCAGCCGCAGTACCAGCAGCAGCAGCCGCAGCAGCCCCAGTACCAGCAACAGCAGCCGCAGTACCAGCAGCAACCACAGCAGGGCTATGATCAGGCCCAGCAACAGGGCTATGTGGACCCGAACCAGCAGTATGCGCAGCAGCAGCCGCAGCAGCAGTGGCCCCCGAAGCCAACCCAGTAGGGCCTTCAGGGACCACCGTTCTTTCTTTCTATTTTTCTATATTTTTATTATTCCTGATTTAATATCAAATTGAAAATTATATATGCCGCCACCATTATCCGAAGGAACGTGTACATCGGCATCGACGACACGGATTCGAGCAAGGGCATGTGCACCACTTACTTGGCCCTCGAGCTCGTCAAGGAGTTTCGAGGCGAGCTAGACCTCATCGGATACCCCCGACTGGTCCGGCTCAACCCCAACATACCCTGGAAGACCCGGGGGAACGGCGCGGTCTGTGTCCGGCTCGGCATCGGCAAGGGCCGGCGCTCGGCCATCGGCGAGCTCGACGGCGAGCCGGTCCACATGTGGTCCTTGGAAGGGTCAGCCAGGGGCGGACCGACGATAAAGGAGGCCTTTGACCGGGTCGTGGCCCTCGTCGAGCGCTACGCCCACCTGAAAGAGAAGGGCACCGACAGCGGCATCCTGGTCTCCGAGCGTCGCCCGCCGACCTCCCTCTACCGGAAGGCCGTCCGCGAGGTCGTCCGCATCCGCGAGGCCAGGGCCATGCTCCCGAAGGGCTCGCTATTCAAGGCCTACAACACGGGCCGCGGCATCATCGGCGCGTCGGCGGCCGTGGCCTGGGCCCCCAATGACCGGACCTATGAGGTCCTGGTCTACCGGGAAAAGGGACGCTGGGGCACGCCCCGGGAAGTGGCCCTCGAGCCGGTCAAGCTCCTGGACAAAAGATTCCCGTCGACATTCAACAACTACGATGCAAGGAACGGTCATGCCACCGTCGTCCCTGCGACCCCGTGCCCGATCCTTATCGGCATACGCGGCGACGACCCCGATGTCCTTCCCGAGGCCATGCGCACCATTCGCACCGAGGCCAAGGACCGCTGGGTCGTGTTCGAGACCAACCAGGGTACCGACGACCACATGGTCCGCCGCAGCACCGTTCAGCAGTACCAGAGCGCCATCATGCGCGGCCAGGTCTCGGTGGCCCCGAGGACCATCGCCGGGGGCCATGTCCTCTTCGAACTCCAGATTCTTCCCAAGGGCAGGACCTACACCTGCTCGGCCTACGAGCCGACCAAGGAGTTCCGCCATGTGGTCCGGGCCCTTGCACCGGGGGACCTCCTGACCGTCTACGGCTCGAGGACCTCGGCCAACCCGAACACCTTCAACATCGAGAAGCTGCGGGTGGACCACCTCGTGGCCCTGACCGAAAAGGTCGGGAACCCCAAATGCCCAGAATGCGGGCGTTCCATGAAGTCCATCGGCCGGGGCCAGGGCTACCGATGCCGTCGGTGCGGGATAAAAGAAAAGGACCTCGAGGCCACTGTCGTCCCACTCGAAAGGAAACTGTCCCGAGGCTTTTACGAGGTCCCGGTCTGCGCCAGGAGGCATCTCTTCAAGCCTCTTAAACGGATGGGTATGCGTTCCCCCGCACTTCGCGTCCGTTCACCGATAACTATATAAATCAATCCGCCACGCACACCAGTCAATATATAAATATTTCTTATCAGATAAGGAGGCCAGAACATACCGAAGCCGGTATGAATGGGGGTATTGCGATATGCAAAGAAAAGCAAGCAACCGATTTGTGGCAGTGTTCATGACGGTATTAATGGTGGTATCTAGCTTCGCCGCGGTTGGCGCGGCCGTGATACCAGTGGGCAAAGCGGTCCAGGCCCCGCAGGGCCAGCAGACGCAGCAAGTGACCGGGCCGGCCTCCTATGTCACGGACATCGAGCAGGGCACGGCAAGATCGACGAGCTCCACCTCTATAATCGAGGACAAGGAGATCGCATCGTTCGATCCGCCGAACGTGGCCGAGATAGCCCAGAGGAACGCGGCCAAGGCCGACAGCAGGATCTACGTCGTTTCCGACGAGGACCATGTCGTCATAGCCCTCGGGACCAACGCCACCGGTTACAAGCGGTTCCCACTAGCGGACCCGAACATGACCGACGGCCTTGTCAGCGGCCAGGCTATAACCATCACGGGCCAGCTCGTGGACGGGCACTCGGACAACATCACGGCCATCAACTCGGGCGGCCTAAGCGGCAACCACGGCATAGGCGGCAGCGGCCCCGGCCCAACCCTGACGGTCCGCTGGACCCTCAAGGACGCCGCGGGCACACAGCTCCCCGGCGGCGCCGGCACCGTCAACCTAGACTGGAACGACGGTACCCCAGGCAACCCGTCCATAAACGGGACCTTCAAGATCACCGGGCTCGTGCCCGCCATGAGCCCCGCGGGCCTCGCCAAGTTCACCTTCTGCTTCGACGGTTACCAGGGCAACCCGCCCCCGCCCGGTGGCGGCAAGGTATATCCGCCCAACGGCAAGAAGGATGGCTCGGCCACCTGCGCCAACACCTATTCAGGCGACGTCTACCCGGTCTATATCCAGCACCCGGTGGTCCCGACGGTCGAAGTGACCCCAGAGCCCGCCAACGCGGGCGAGCCGATCACCGTAAGCGGGACCCTCAAGGACGACCAGGACCTGGCCGTCGGCAACGAGGGCCTCGTGGTCTCCTACGAGAACCCCAAGGGCACCTATGCCACCATCGGCAAGACGATGCCCGCCGGCCTGTACGTCGACGACGTGGTCGTGACGGCCGGCCCGACCGAGATCCTCAACGAGAACTTCGAGGAGGGCTTCGACACAATGGGCTGGACCCACGCGGGCCAGTACGACGAATGGGAGGCTGGCGTTCCCGGCAGCACCGGGCCCACGAGCAGCCACTCGCCGGTCAAGTGCGCAGGCACCGACGTGACGCATGGCGCCTACGAGATACAGACGGACAGCTACCTGGTAACCCCCAACCTGAACCTGTCCGGCTATGCCTCGGCCACCCTGAACTTCTGGTACTGGCTCGACATCGCTGACAACGATTACGGCAGCGTCGAGGCCTCGCCCGACGGCGGCATAAGGTGGTACGCTGTCCAACCTCGCTACACCAAGTCCCAGAAGGACTGGGACAGCGTCACGGTCGACCTCACTTCCATACCGGACCCGAAGAAGCCGACCCAGACCATCCAGTTCGCGGGCAACCCGAACGTCCTTGTAAGGTTCAGGATCGTATCCATGGGATTCTCCATCTACACGGACACCGAGGGCGACTACAGTTTCAGCTACACCCTCCCGCCCGAGAGCATCCCGGCGAGACACAACATCAAGGTGGTCCACCCCAAGACCACGCTCTACCTCGCGGCCATGACCAACGTGTCCATCAGGGTCCGGCGGACGGTGCACTTCGAGTTCATCAACGATACAGTTCACAAGGTTGGCTACAGGAACAAGTGGGTCGACCCGGAGATGAAGGCCAAGCTTATCGACAACATGGGCGACGTGCCCCAGGCCAACATCGAGGGCCTGCCCCAGTCCTACCTCGTTCGGGTGTTCTGGGACCAGGACCCGCAGAACAACGCCGACAACCCGATACCGGTGGACCAGAGGACCATCACGCTGGGCTCGGTGAACGAGAGCCGCAACGGGTGGGTCATGGTATCCTACCTGGTCCCGCTCTCTCAACCCCTGGGCTGGGTCGGTGTCATATTCAAGTATGACGGCTCCGACTACTACAAGCCCATCAGCCAAACGGACACATACGCCGTCAAGGCCCACACCCAGATCAATGCGCCGCCTCCGGAGCAGCTCAAGTTCTACAGAGGCAGCCACATCAACCTACAGGGCAACCTGGTCGTCATCCCGTCCGAATCCCAGACCAACCCCAAGGGCGACCCGGTCCCCTGGAAGGACCTCAGGATATACTGGGAGAACAAGGAGCTGACCCGGGCCACGACCGACAAGGAGGGCAAGTTCTCCAGGGAGTTCTTCGTCGGTGAGTCCCACTCGCTGGGCAGGGTCCAGGTCAAGTTCACCTTCGAAGGCGACTTCCCGTACATGCCGGTGGACGCGTCCTTCAACATGTCCGTGGTGAGCAGGACCTACATCAGCTTCGTGAGCCCCACGAACTTCCGCGAGTACAAGGGCAAGACCATCGAGATAAAGGGCGCCATCAAGGACGACCTCGGGACTGCTATCCCCGAGCTCCCCGTGATCATTACCAAGGTCCAGCGGGGCAGCGAGAAGACCCTGGGCAGGGCAACCTCGGGCGTTGACGGCACCTTCTCGATGAAGTACAAGATACCCTATGAGGACAGGGTCGGCAACCTGACCATCTCGGCCAGGTTCGACGGCACCGACAAGTTCGAGCCTAGCACGAACAGGACCAACTACACCATCATGGTCGACACCACCATAGTCCGCGTCGACGACACCTTCGATGTGGTTCGGGGCGAGCAGATGACCCTGACCGGCCTTCTCTACGAAGACTGGGACGGCACATTGGGCTACATGGTGCCCTTCGAGGCCGTGACCATAACGCTGGGCCGGGTCCCGCTGACTACGGTCCTGACCGACATCGACGGTAACTTCTCTGTCCGGTCCTTCGTGCCTGACCAGATAGATGTGGGCGCGACGGAGGTATCGCTGTCCTACAACGGGAGCCAGTTCTATACCAGCAGCAGCAACCAGTCCACCATATACGTCCGGAGCCACACGGTCATGAAGTTCAACGATATATCCCCGAACGCGACCGTGTTCTACCGGGGATACCAGATGAGCGGCAAGGTCCTACTCACCGATGACTTGGGCAACCCGCTCACCAACGAGACCGTGAAGATCTACTGGGTCAAGCAGGGCGAGGACCCCATCGCCGAGGCAACGGACAGGCAGAGGGAGATACGGATAAACAGGACGGACAACATGGGCCGGGTCTTCTTCAATGTGACCTTCCAGGACGGCGTTCCCAAGGAGGAGATCCAGACAGAGAACAGGTCGCTCTACGCGATATACGACGGGCGGTTCATCAACACCTCCTATGGCATATCGTCGGAGGTGCTGATACACTCCATGTCCAACTTCAGCTTCCAGTACAAAGTGCAGAAGAACATCTTCAGGGGGACCAACCTGCTTCTGTTCCTGCTGCTGATAGTTTCCGTGGTGTGCGTCGTCGTGGGATACCTGTTCTACGAGATGAACAAGCGCCGTGCGCTGAAGGGCATGCAGACCATCATAAGGAAGGCTGCGGACCAGCTGGTCGCCGGCAACGAATACGCGGCGGTCATATTCAAGGCCTATAGGAAGCTGGCGGCCAACATGAAGAGGTATGGCTACATGAGGCGCGACAGTGAGACCTTCCGTGAGTTCGAGGATGCCATCCGGCAAGCCATTCCGATCGACGCGCACGCCATGGACGACTTCATAGCGGTCCTCGAAGAGGCCAGATATTCCAGCCACGAGATGGGAGAGCCAGACAGGGACAGGGCCATCGAGTCCCTCCGGCGCGTCCAGTTCTCGCTGGAGAAGGTCGTGCTCTCGGAGGACCAGCTGAAGAACATCCAGACCAGGGCAGCCGAGCTGTCCACGGCGGACGAGGCCGAGCCCATCATCATCGTGGACGGCAAGAGGGTCGGAGGCGGCGCCCCGCCCCCGAAGCCCGGCAGTGCGCCACCGAAGCCTGGCGGAGCCGCGCCCCCGCCGCCCCCCAAGCCCTCCGGACCGGCCAAGTAGGGCAATGAACGTGGGGCCTGGGACTAACCCTGGGCCCTTTTTTCTCTTTTATTTGTTTTATTTAAGGGAAAAGATATATATAAACAGCCTTACATTTTTCGCCAAAATTTATATATTATGAGAATGAAAGCCAATGAGCTGTGTGCCACTGCGGTCGAGGACCTATTGGCCTTGATCGGGCGATCTGGTCATTGAACGAAGAGGTGGAGGTCATAGGTATGGATGAGGAACCAGTCTGCGAAGTGCCCGCCTTCGAACCGACCGACGAGGAAATCGAAGGGATACTGAACGGCATGAAGATCATCGCCATTGTCGGGATATCGGACAAGACGGATCGGGACTCCTATCGGGTTGCGCGATATCTCCAGAGCAGGGGGTTCAGGATAGTACCGGTCAATCCGAGCCTCACGGAGGTCCTCTGGAAAAAGGCATATCCCGACCTGAAAGCCATCCCCCGAGAGCTCTTCCCGATCGATGTTGTGGATATATTCCGCAAATCCGATGCGGTCCAGGACATCGTCCGGGACGCGATAGCGATTGGTGCAAAGGCCGTCTGGATGCAGGAGGGCATCGTCAACAACGCAGCCGCCGAGACCGCAAGGGCCGCCGGCCTCAAGGTCGTCATGAACCGGTGCATCATGAAGACCTACCGGGCGAATCTTGAAACGAAGAAGGATAGAGAAGACCTATAGAATTAAGAAATGGGCCCGGCCGGATTTGAACCGACGACCAACCGGTTATGAGCCGGTCGCTCCACCAGCCTAAGCTACGGGCCCACCCGGGAACATCGTCCCTTTCTCAGGCCGTTTTTTGATGGTATACTGGCAGAGGGAATTAATCTTTTTGGTCGCTCTGGACGGTGGGAATCACTTTACCAGGATGTTCATCGCGGACCACATTCTCACAGGAGCCATCCGCTGGACCGTTTCGAGCGAGCCTCTATAGCCTTGCGGCTTGCGGTCGCTGACCAGTGGCTCATGTCTCTGTTCTGCACGGACCTACTACTTCACCCATTTATTGTTTTCTATATCAAAACGCATCTCGATCTCACACTGGTCGCATTTATAGACGGCAAAGCGGTCCTTCTCCCCGTCTTTGTCCGTGTATTTACCCTCGTGCCTGATCAAAATCATGGGTGTGCTGCATTCCTTACATAAATGAGCTACTTGCATCCAAATTCCTCCGTAACAAAAGGAATGGAACCATTATCACTTAAACCTTTGCGTCTATGTGGACTGTAGCATAATTTCCAATCCTTCAATTATTTAAATCCGCACATGTTCACGATGTCCGTGCGCCTCGGTAACATCAAGCTCGACAACCCCTTCGTGCAGGCCCCGCTGGCGGGCATCACGGACCCTCCATTTAGGACCATCGCGAGGCGGTTCCACAAAGGCCTCCTGTTCTCCGAGATGATAAGCGCCGAGGCCCTGTGCCGCGGGAACACGCGCACAAGGACCTATTTTCGGATCGACGAAGCCCACCATCCGATAGCACTGCAGATCGTCGGCCCAAAGGCCGAACGGCTGGCCGAGGCCGCCAGGTTCATAGAAGGCGTCGGCGCGGACTTCGTGGACATCAACTCCGGTTGCCCGGACCGGAAGCTCGTTCGTGATGGCGCCGGCGGCGCGCTCCTCAAGGACCTGAAGAACCTCGCGCACATCGCAAGGACCGTGGTCAAGGCCGTCAAAATACCGGTCTCCATCAAGCTCAGGCTCGGTCACGACAAGGACGATTCCCTCGAGATACTGAAGGCCCTCGCCGACACAGGCGTGGCCTTCATCACCGTCAACGGCTACACGGTCGCCCAGAGGTTCAGCGGTAAGAGCGACTGGGAGGCCCTGAGGAGGCTTGCCGAGGCCAGTAAGGACCTGGGGATCCCATTGGTCGCCAATGGCGGGGCAACGGACGAGGCCAAGGCCGTGGAGATGCTGGAGTTCACCAAGGCCACCGGTGTCATGATTGGACGCGCTACTCGGGGTAGGCCGGACCTTCCGGGAACGGCCGATTCGCTGCTAAAGACCGGCACCTTCGAGAGGATGGACAACGAGCTGCTGGCAAGGACCATCCACGACCATGCCGCTCTCGAGGTCGAGGTCTACGGCGAGGCCAAGGGCATGCGCCGGATGCGCAAGCTCGTTATGTGGTACCTCAAAGCCGCGCGGATCCGCTCATGGGGCCAGGAGGTCAATGCATTGACGACGGTCAAAGAGATGGACGCGGTGGTCCAGAGGGCCATTTCGGCCAAGGAGAACGCTTAGTAGGACCTCAGCAGATCCAGCAGGTTCTTGGGCTGCTTGTCAAGCATCTTGTTCAACTGGTCCTCGATATCGGCGAGCTTCTTATTGTCCCCGTCCCAGCACTCGAGGACGTTAGCATACTTCCTTTCGATATCGCGCAATGCCTCCTTCATGTCGTCTTTGAGCTTCTCGGTCACATTGCCCTTGACGACTGTGGACAGGTAGGCGAAGATGCCCCTCTCGATGACGATGTTTTGCTCGCCATACTTCATTTCCTGCAGGCTGCTGATCTCCCGGCCCGAGAAGGAATCCTTGACGAAGTCCTGTATGGCCGTGAGCATGCTGGCCAGTATGTCCTTGTCAAGCTTGCTGGACGCGCCGCTGCCGGTGATGTGCGTGACCAGCCTCCCATCATTGAAGATGAGGAAGACGTCGTTGATGATGTACTTGTGGAACTTGACCCGCCTGTGAATATAGAATGCACTCGCCGTGGCGATGATGGCCAGCGGGATGGACCCGTAGACGAACGGGGCGATCTTGGCCGACACGAAGATGATCTTCGGTTCCGGTGGGGGGCCGGTCGTGTTCACCTTGTACGTGAAGTTGATTGAGTATGTCTGGGCCTTCTCCATCCTCGCGTCCCCTCTCTCCTGCTGCGCGTAGAATACGAGGCTCTGGATGACCTGGTCCGTCGTGGCATCCTTTGGGGGATAATATGAGGCCCAGACCCGGCCGTACCTGTCCGTGGTTATGTTGATGGTGTTCGGCTTGTTGGAACTGTAGATCAGGGCGTCATGTTCCTCGTCGTAGAAGCAGTTCGATATCACTAGGTTCCAGGTGTCTCCCGGATATATCCTTGTCACATAACGGTCCAGGCACGAGGGAACGAACACAGGTCCCTGGTCCACTGGGACATACGTCAGGGTGATCGACGGCGAGGTCACGGTGAGGTTGTAGTCCACCGCGTCATGGGCCGTGAATGTGAGGCCGAAGACCGAAGTATTGCCCTCGACCGGGGTCCATGTGGCCCAGACGGTGCTCGGGTCCACCCGGGCTATCGAGATGCGGGGGTCGCTGGCGGTGAAGACGAGCCCTTCTGGGTTCTCCTCGTCGGTGAAATAGCCCATCAGGTTCACCTTCCACTGCGAGTTCTCCTTGACCCCGGTGGATGCGAGGCCCCCATCGTAGATCGGCCTGTCGTTCACCTGCTTGACATAGAGCGTGAAAGGGTTCGAATCGACAAAGAGCTCGTCGGAGACATCGTAGCACCTGATGTAGATGTTCGTCAGCATCCCGCCGCCCTCGGCATCCCAATGGGCCATCTTCGTGATGTTGTCGATCACGATGTCCGGGACCGAGACCGTGAATGTCAGCCCCTGGGGGTCCTCCTCGTCGGTGAAGTACCGCGACAGGTTCAGCTCCCAACCCTGGTCCTCCAAGACCTCCGTGTCGTTTATCGGGCCCATGAACAAGGGCCTGTCGTTGACCAGCTTTATGTTTACTATGACCTGCTGCGTTATGTTCTTGATGCCGTCGGTCAGGTTGAGGAGCAGGATGTCGTAGCTCTCCTCGTCGGTATAGAGCACCGTCATGGACTTGTCAGCGTTGTCGATGGTGACGTGCGGGGAGCTCGAGGATATCATAATGTTCTTTTTGTCCCCGTCGGCATCGGTCAGGAAGGGCCCGAGGTCGATGAATTTCGAGTCGTCCTCGTTGACGTTGATGGAGCTCAGGGACAGCAAGGGCGGATGGTCGAGGTAGATCGTCAGGTTCAGGTCCCGGTCGACGTTCATTATGGTCGTGTTCCTGATGTCCTCTTGCTGGATCTCCATCCTGAAAGGCCCGAAGGACCTGATGCCATCGTATGTCACCTCGGCCTCCAGGGCCGTAAAGGGGACCAGGACGCCGTTGGTGGCCGTCTTCTCGCTGACCACCATCATGCTCCTGTTGTAGACCGTGACCGTCGCGCCGATCTCGGGCAGCCCCATCGTGTCGACGACCCGGAGCGCGACGTTCCACTGGACCTTGAGGGACGAGGTCAGGTCCGCGGCCACGTGGCTCTTGTTGATGGGCGAGCTCCTAACGGTCGGGTGGGAACCACCCTTCACCAGGAAATCGAAGAAGGTCGAACTGGCGAAGGTGTTGTTGTGGAATATACTGTTCGTGCCCTGGTCGCAAATGACCGCGAAGTCGTTGGCCTCGAAGCGGTTGTCGTCCACCTGCATCTGGGCGCCCAGGAGCGTCATGCCGTAGATGTTGTGGTCCAACCCGTTCTCCTTTATGTCCGGCGCGGCCCTCTCGTGGACGGTGATCCCGCTGCCCTTGTTGTAGGAGATCGTGTTGTTGAGCACCTGCGGTGTCGAATCTCCGGCGATGTCGATGGCACTCGTGTTCGTGTACTTTATCCTGTTGCCCTGTATCAGCGGGTTGGACTGGGTCACGGCGATGCCGACGTCTGTGTTCATGACGATGTTGTTCGAGAATGTCGGGGTGTGCCCGTAGTACGTGTCTGTGATCGCGAAGGCGGACCTGGTCTGCAGGTAGAACTTGTTGCTGTCGATGATTGGGGCCGACTGGCTCGAATAGACGCCGTAGGCGCCGCCTCTGAAGGTGTTGTTGGTGAAGGTGCCCTTGGACCTGGACTCGAGCCGAATATTGTTGTCATTATCGAAGAAATCGTTGTCCTTGACCAGGGGGTCCGCATCGTGCATCAGGAAGATGCCATCATGCATACTGTTCCAGATGTGGTTCCGAAGCAGCGAGGTCTCCGGGTTCCACTGGAGGACGACGCCCCTCTCCGAGGACCTGTATACTATGTTGTCCTCGAAGGTCCCCTTGGCGGGGCCGCTCACCGTGAAGCCTATGAGGGAGTCGACGATGGTGTTGTTGTGTATGCGCGGGCACGGCTTGTTGGTGTTCCCATAGAGGAAGATGGCCGCCTCGACGGTCGAGTTCGCGATGTAGTTGTGGCCCACGACCGCATTGGAATATTGTATGTGGATGCCCCTGTTGCCCGGGTTGAATATCTTGTTGCCGAAGATCGTCGCGGTGGTCTTCTCGCCCACGTATATGGCCGTGTTCTTTGTTCCAAAGATTGTGTTGTTCGCGAGGTTCGGGCTGCTGTTCGGTAAGGCCCCGATATTGTCGGCAATGAACAGGCCGAACTCCCCGCCGATGATGGTGTTGTTATTGACCTTGGGCGAGTTCCCGGGATAGATGAAGACCGAGGAGCCATTTGCCCTCTCGAAGCGGCTCCGGGTGATGAGAACGTCCGTGTTGGCGATCTTTATGATGTTCGGGTCCAGGAACATGCCGCCATCCAGGAAAGTGCAATTGATGATGTCCGTCTTGCCCCTCAGGTCGATTGTGTACCCCCACGCCGTGCTGACGGGCAGCACCGAGGTGTTCTTGAGCGTGAGCCGGCCTCCGGGCTCCACCACGAACCTGTACTCGCTGGAGGCGGTGCTGTTGAACCTCAGGGTCACCCCGTCCAGGGTCAGCACGCCATTGTTCTTGACCGTGACGTTCCCCTTCATATCGATGGTGGTCTTGGTCTTCACGGTCGTGTCGAAGATGATCCAGTCCCCCGATGCCGGTGGCTCGGTCTGGCCGCGGGCAAACAGGTCCATCTGCCCCATGGAAAGCAGCAGCTGCCAGATGAAAAGGGATGCGAGGACCAGGGCGATGGTCCTTGCGGAGAGCGGGCCCGCTCTCGAAGGGCCGCGCTGTGCGCCTCTTTGGACAGTCCTCAGGCCCCTTCCTCGGCTCAAGATGAACTCCCGCCAATTGCATAATAACAATAATATATAACCATTGTGGAAAGGTCTTAACTAAATCGGATTAATCCTACGCCAAACATATCGGCCAGAAATCGCGAAATGGTTATCTCTATGGGCCTTGAATGAGCGCCGCCGGAAGGATTTGAACCTTCGACCATTCGGTTAACAGCCGAACGCTCCACCAGACTGAGCTACAGCGGCAAATCGTTGTGGGGCCACCTCATCAGAGGCCTGGGTGTGGAAGCATAAACAATGACCCCTGATTTAAACCTTTTCAATTCTCGGGCCGCGGCCCGTCGCAATGACCTATCCCTCAGCGGCCTGCCTTGACCGACTTCCTCACGGTGACGATGGTGCTGGTCATCTCCTTGAGGATGTTCTTCAGGTGCGGCAGGAAGGACCTCATCTTCTCGGTCACGACGGCCCCGTCGATGGAAGGCTTGATGAGGCCGTCCTGCTCAAGGATCCTCATCGAGTACCTTATCTTATGCTGGGGTATCTTCAGCAGGGACGACAGCCTGATGATGCCGACCGGCTGGTGCTTCTGGATGGTCTTGAGCATGAGTATGTGGCGCTCCAGCAAACGGAGCTCCCTTCTGAGCTTGTTCGTCAGGATGCTCTTCTTCAGGATGCGCTCCTTCAGGTCCTTTAGCATTGACATGGTCCGTCCCCTCCATAATGACATGTGGCAGTATTGTGACATGTCCGTGGTTGACACGCCACATGGTACGTGATAACAATACTATAACTTAAAAGGGTCGGTCGGAGGCCAGCCTCACCATTGGATATCGCATGGACCGAAGAACGAAGAAACGACCGTGGCCCAATGGGGCCAGCACCGATGGTGACCAACACTTAAGCCGTCTTCCTCTCTCGGGACTTCAGCCGGAGGCCCTTATAGCCACACTTGCGGCACCTGGTCGCCCTAATGGAGTTCCGGGCGTAGCAGTTCATGCAAATCTTCTTGACGAGTTTCCTTGCCTCGGCCTCTGGGAACCGTGCCATTACTTCCACTTCCATGCTCGATGCGAGATGCGGATGGGGAATATGGGAGCATGGCATATAAACCTAACGGGGTCAGATTCTTCTGTCCTCGAAGAATGTACGAACGGATAATAATCTTCAAAAACCTTACCTCTTATAGAAATCTGAAACCTTTAAAAGAAAGTTGGATCTGCGATGACAATATCAATCGGAAAATTTAAGTCAAGGTCCGAAAAGGGATAGAAGTTCTTTTATACAAGATTCACAATCATATATAATTATAACCATCATGTTTTTATAGATTGATTTCTATTTAGTCATATTGTATAAAAACTTTGCGAAACCAAATTGAGGGTGCAAACATGGAACAGATTAGGGCAATTTTTCTAAAGACAAGTGCGATCCTGATAATCGGCCTCCTTTTGCTTGGGTGCATCCCCTTCGCCGCCCTGGGCGGGGGCAGGACCGGAACGACCGGGAACGAGCCCGCTGCCGGTTTCTCCGAAGGGACCGAGAAGGTCGAGATATACCACCAGGACCTAAGCCACAACACGAACTTCAATATCGGTGACACCGTCTACATACGGATCACCACGAGCCAGATCTCGGCCGCGTCGGGGAACAACAACAACAACGTGGTCAGGATCTACAACTACCTCGGTGCCCAGGTCGGAAACGACTATAAGCCCTTCTTCACCAAGGTCGGGACCGGCGGGCCACCCTACATTTATGAGGGGAGCTTCGTGGCGAGCAACGGGAACGGGTTCACCATCAGCGACAACTACAAACTATACCTGACTCTCAGGCCGCAGAACGGGAACGCGCGTGTGAACTTCTACGAAGTCATACACGTCGGTGCGGCCAATCCCGAGGAGAAGTCCATACGGCTCTACAGCGACACAGCCTACACGACGGAGACCTACCAGTTCTCGCCGACATCGAAGATGTACGTCGATGTATGGGCCGGAAACAACAACGCCGATGCCCCGAGCTCGGATACGGTCCTTAGGACCTATCCGGGCCTCACCGTGCAGAAGCAGGTCGTCCAGCTGGCCAACCCGACCCTGACCAAGACTGGGAACTATACCCGGTTCATCTACGACCTCTCCGCGGACCCGGGCGTCACTATAACCTTCGTCAACAAGTGCTGGTACACACTCTCGGTGACCCTGAATGACGGGAACACTGACCTGATACGCGATTGGTCGGTCCAGTTCGGCATCAACTTCTCGCTGGCAAACCCGCCGGTGCTGGCCCAGGGCACGACCACGGCGACCCCGAACTCTATAACCGTAGGCCTTGAGTCGACGACCATCTCGACCCCGTTCACGCACTCGGATAAGCCAAGCCCCGACCTTTTCAAGATCACCTACAAGGTCAGGGACCCCTCCAATAGCGAGATCACCCTCGTCAACAACGCCAACAACGGTTTCGGCGGGTTGACGGTGGTCCAGGACGCAGTCGACAAGACCAAATACACAGCCAGCTACGTGTGGGCCCCGAACGCCCAGACGCCAATCGGCCTCTACGATCTCTATTTCCTTGTCAACGATACGGTAAACAAGGCCGAGGACGCCTATGTCAACAACCTTGACAAGCTCGAGCTCAAAGCCCCACCGGCAGTGCCGGTCATCGTCGCAGGTTCCACCAAGGCCACGCCGAACGTTGTCCAGGCCCCCGGAGCCTACACAACCGTAATATCTGTCAACTTCACGGACACCGACGGGCCGGCCGCGGACAGCTTCAAGGTGACCTTCAGGGTCCGGGACCCGGGCAACACGATTCTTCCGGCCCTGGTCAACAACGTCCAGAGCGGGATTGGCGGGCTGCTCGTCATCAAGACGACCTCGACGAGCTACACGGCCAACTACACCTGGAACCCGGCGGACACGGCCGTCATCGGCCCCTACGACCTCTGCGCCAGGGTCGAGGACACGAACGGGGCCTATGCCGAGGACTGCTTCGGTTCCAACCCTGACAAACTGGTCCTGACCAAGCCATCGGCATTGCCGGTCGTAACGGCCGGGGCCACCAAGGTCCAGCCAGACCATATAAACAAGACCGGCACCGAGACCACGGTCATCTCGACGGACTTCCACGACGATGACCTACCGTCGATAACGACCTTTACCGTGATCTTCAAGGTCCGCGACGAGTCAAATGTGACCTACACGCTCGTCAATGACATGCACCACGGCTACGGCGGCCTCAATATCATGGACCTGGGCACTGGCAACTATAAGGCCTCATACAGCTGGGACCCGTCCGATACCCAGCCGCTGGGCAAGTACGACCTGTACTTCAAGCTCACGACCGCGAACTTCCAGTCCGCCACCGACGACTTCGTCTCCAACCCGGACGAGCTGACAATAACGAAGAAGCCTTCCCCGCCGGTCATGGGCGCGGGCGTGACGACCGCGACGCCGGGCACCGTTAACGTCGAAGAGGGCACGACCACGCTAAAGGCCACCTTCACGCATCCAGACATCCCGGTCGTCACCACCTTCAAGGTAACCTTCAAGGTCAGGGATATCGGGAACCAGGAATATGTGCTCGTGAGCTCGGGGACGTCCGGGTCCCCTGCGACCCTCACGGTCACGGGCGACAGCAAGGGCAACTACACCGCGCAATTCGTCTGGGACCCGCCGTCGGTGGGCCAGCCCCTGGGGAGCTACGCTCTGTACTCCGCGGTGGAGGACCTCAACGTCCAGAAGGTCCAGGACCCATTCTCGAACAATGTCGACAAGCTGACCCTGATCAGGGCCACGCCCCCACAGGGCGACGGCAACCTGACCGGCTTTGTCAAGGACCAGAAGGGCAAGCCCATAGCCAACGCCACCGTCAAGGTCTACAACTCCACCTCGCATGTGGTCGTCGCGACGCTCTCGACCAAAGCCGACGGCTCCTACAAGGTCCAGGTGCACTCGGGACCTTATGATGTCGGGGCCGAGGCCGATAAATACAAGGGCGAGGTCCAGGCCAACCTGCAAGTGAAGAAGGGGGACCTACTGACGGTCCCGGACTTCAAGCTGATAAAGACCACGGGCACCACGGGTAATGCCCCCAACATCCCGTCCTATATCTTCGGCCTAATCGTCCTCCTTGTGGTCATAATCGTGATACTATGCCTGTTCCTGGCCCTGAAAATGGGAAAGGGCTCGGGCGAAGGCATGGCGCCCAGGGGACCGGTCCACCGGCACGAGATGAGGGAAGATGACATCGAGTCGGACCACCCCCTCGAGCCCAAGGAATCGCGTGAGATGGAGAACGAGCCGAAGCCGATCCCGAAAGAGAGGATTCGGATCGAGAA
>Ga0315284_10006039_pt1 | contig 17244 bp, 11 predicted proteins | sample YL17G09_16_MG_FD_203696 | JGI IMG/M metagenome (GOLD analysis project Ga0315284, IMG submission 203696) | Sediment microbial communities from Yellowstone Lake, YNP, Wyoming, USA - YL17G09_16 | ecosystem: Environmental > Aquatic > Freshwater > Lake > Sediment | place: USA: Wyoming | collected...
GGCAGCTATCAGGGTCCGTTATCTGTCCGTGTCGGGCTGCATCGGCGCCACCGGCATCCCGGTCAACCCGTTCAAACGCTCGTCTAACGCGAACTATAGCGATCCGACTGCACACTGGTCCTATGGCATTGAAGGTCCAGGCATCGTACATCCGGCCGTGCCCACGACCGGCAGCACGCTCGACGGCATTTCGTATGCTGAATTATAATTCTTCCTTTGCGTCTTTGCGCCTTTGCGTGAAACCTTTTTTTGGATTCGTTGCACGCAAAGGCGCAAAGACACGAGAACTGCAGGAATTCCCTCCCCGCGACGGAATAACCCCTGTAAAAGGAGGCCTGGCATGACAGAGCAGACCGGCGGGCGGACGTTCGTGCAGACGTCGCGGGTGGAGATGGCGGAGCTCGATCGCTGGCAGCAGGTCGGCGAGGAGGAGGCGCGGGTCGTATACGAGATGACGCTGCGCAACGAGCTGTCCGGCGGCACGCCGGTGGTGCGCGAGTTCGAAGCGGAGTGGCGGCGGCAGACCGGGCTGCCCTATGCGCTGACCACCATCAACGGCACCGCCGCGCTGTTCAGCGCCTTCTTCGGGCTGGGCATCGGGCCGGGCGACGAAGTCATCTGCCCGAGCTACACCTGGATCTGCACCATCTCGCCGGCGCCTTTCCTGGGGGCGGCGCCGGTATTCTGCGAGAGCGATCCGCGCACCATGCTGGCCGACCCCGACGATATCGAACGGCGCATCACCCCGCGCACGAAGGCCATCGTCGCCGTTCACCTGTGGGGGTGGGTGTGCGACATGGACCGCATCATGGCCATCGGCGAGCATTACGGCATCCCGGTGATCGAGGATTGCTCGCACGCGCACGGCGCCGAATACAAAGGCAGGCCCGTGGGCAGCATCGGCGACGCGGGGTGCTGGTCGCTGCAGGGCTCGAAGGCGGTGAGCGCCGGCGAGGGCGGCGTGCTGGCCACCCGCCACGTGGACGTCTTCGAGCGCGCCTGCCTGGCGGGCCAGGTGAACCGCATCGTGGGCATCGACCTGAACACGCCGCATTACCAGGAGTACCAGCCCTACGGCACCGGCATGAAGTTCCGCGCCCACCCGCTGGGCATCGGCATCGCCGGCGTGCAGCTCAAAAAGCTGCCCGAGCTGAACCGCCGCCGGCGCGCTTACTTCGAAGCTGTGGAGGCCGGGCTGGCCGACATTCCCGGCCTGCGGCCCATCCCCACCGCGCCGGGCTCGACGCGCGGCGCCTACTACGGTTTTCCGGTGCATTATGATCGAGAAGTGCTGGGCGACATGGCGCAATTCGTGCAGGCCGTCAACGCGCACGGCATCACCGCCGGCCCCAATCCCTACCCGCCGCTCCACCTGCTGCCCTATTTCGCCCGGGGATTCGACCTGTATACCGGTGGGCGCGGCGTGCTGGCGGAAGGATGGAAAGGATATCAACCGGGCGACCTGCCGGTCACCGAGCGGATGGTGGAGGAGCTGCTCTTCCTCCCGGTACTCTCCGATCCGGTGGAGGGGGCGGCGCAGGTGATCCTGAATGTGCTGCGCGAGGTGGCCGCGCGATGACGGTCCGTCGTATCTCTTTGCGTCCTTTGCGTGAAACATCAATTTTACTTTCACGCAAAGGACGCAAAGGACGCAAAGATGATTTTAACGGCAGGAAAACCGCCTCCACGAGGGAATTAGCTGGAGGGAGGAGTGAATGCCATGAGCACCACCGTGAAATCCTACCGCGACCTCTACCTGGACACCGTGCTGTTCCGCAACCCGGAGCGCATCCCGTTCTCCCCCGGTGGCGGGCGCGAATCGACGCTGCGGGCGTGGCACGAACAGGGCTTGCCGGCGGATAAAGACCCGTATACCGCGGTGCTGGAGATCCTGGGCATCACGCCGCCGCCCGGCGGCTATGTCGGGCTTCCCGTGGATTTCCGCATGATTCCGCAGTTCGAGGAGAAGGTGCTCAAGCATGAGGACGGGCACTACCTGGTGCGGGACTGGATGGGCGCCATCACCGAGATCAGCGACGAGTTCGACTACACCTACATCCGCAGCGCCAAAGATTTCGTCACCCGCAAGTGGCACAAGTTCCCGGTGGAGAACCGCGCGGATTGGGAGGAGATGAAACGGCGCTACGCGGTGGACGCCCCGGGTCGTTTTGCCGACGACTTCGCCGCCCAGGCCGCTAAAGCCGCCGCCATGCGGGCCGACCACCTCACCACCATCGGCGTGAACGGCCCCTTCTGGCAATTGCGCGAGTGGTGCGGCTTCGAGAACCTTTGCACGTTCTTCCTCGACGACCCGGATTTCGTGGCGGAGATGAGCGCGTTCTGGACCGAGTTCGTCGCGCAGTGCATCATCAGCATCGTCGAGCACGTGCCCATCGACCGCCTGGGCCTCTCGGAGGACATGGCCTACAAGGCGCACAGCATGATCTCCCCCGCCATGTCCCGCGAGTTCCTGCAGCCCGCCTACCGCCGCTGGACGAAGCTGATCTTCGACGCCGGCGGCTCGGTGATCGATATGGACTCCGACGGCTACATCGGCGAGCTCATCCCGGTGTGGATCGAGGCGGGCATCAACGTCTGCGACCCCATCGAGGTGGCGGCCTACAACGATATCAACGAGTTCCGCCGGCAGTTCGGCAAAAAGATAGCCTACACCGGCGGCGTGGACAAGCGCGCCATCGCCAGAGGCGGCGAGACCCTCACCGCCGAGCTGAAGCGTCTGGAGCCGGTCATCGAGGACGGCGGCTACATCCCCGGCTGCGACCACGGCGTGCCGCCGGACATCTCATGGCCGAACTTCATCGAATACAGCCGGCAGTTGGCGAAGCTGACGGGGTGGCTGTAAGAGTTCGGAGTTCAAAGTTTTTGGTTTATGGTTTATCGTTTATGGTTTCTCGTTCTGATATCAAAGCTGATCGTTTTATCATAAAGGGGATCGTGACTCTTATTCCGCATGGATGCGGAATGTCAGCCTGAAGGGCTGCAATTCGATAGCCCAGGGTTGCACGAAGCAACCCTGGGAAGGCAAGCCGACCAAATAACCCCGCGCCGACAGGACGTCGGCGCCTTGATCGCAGGAGGCGATGATCCTGCCGTTTGCCGTTGAAATAGCCGGGGAGGCAAAACTATGCGCGTGATCGACCAGGGCATTGCCGTCAAGGCGGAGGCGAATACCGATCATTCGAGCTGTGCGTTTTCCGGCATTGCGGTGCTGCCCGGGGGACGGTGGCTGTGCGGCTTCCGCGCGGCGCCGAAGAAGAAGGAGAGCGACGGCCAGCATGCGATGCTCACCTGGTCGGACGACGGTGGGAAAACCTGGCGCGCGCCGTTCACCCCCTTCACCCCGCCGGTCCTCGACGGCAAACCCGGTCTGTTCCGCTGCGCCAACCTGACGGCACTGGGCGGGCGGCGGGTGCTGTGCACGCTCTACTGGCAGGATTATTCCGATCCCTCGCTGCCCTTCTTCAACGAAGAGACGGAGGGTCTGCTCGACTCCTACCTCTACTTCTCCTTTTCCGAGGACAGCGGCGAAACCTGGTCGTCGCCACGGCTGCTCGATACGACACCCTACAACGTGCCCACGCCGACCACCGGGCCCACGCTGGTGCTGCCGAACGGCGAGTGGGCGCTGCAATTCGAGACGAACAAGCATTACTACGACCGGACGCCCTGGCAGCACGCGTCGGTGCTGATGTTCACCCGCGATGAAGGCCGGAGTTTCCCCGAATACGCGGTGATCGCCAGCGATCCCAACCGGCGCTACTTCTGGTGGGACCAGCGGCCCGGCATGCTGGCGGACGGCACGCTGCTCGACCTGTTCTGGACCTACGACAACGTGGACGCCGTGTATCTGAACATCCACGCGCGCGCTTCGAAGGACAACGGGCGCACATGGACGGAGCTGTGGGACACCGGTGTGCCCGGCCAGCCCGCCGCGCCCGTCTCGCTGCCGGACGGCGGCATCGCCATGGTCTACATGGACCGCACCGCCGCGCCCACCGTCAAGCTCCGCCGCAGCGCGGACGGCGGCCGCACCTGGCCGGAGACGACCGAGCTGATTCTCTTCGAGCCGCCGACCCCCCCGCAGACGGTGGCAAAAGGCTCGATGCAGGACTGCTGGAACGAGATGGAAAAGTTCTCCACCGGCCTGCCCGCCACCGCCCGGTTGCCGAATGGGGATGTTCTGGTGCTTTTTTACTCCGGCCCGTATGCGGACCTGACGGATATCCGCTGGGTACGGGTGGGCGGAAATCATTAATTATTTTTCTTTTTTGAATCCGCAGATTGAAATGATTTAAATGATTACAACCAGTACGGGAAGGCTTTGAGATGGAGTGAGAATGGTGAAAGAGTCACGGCGTGGCAGGAGATGCCGTTCGCAAACTGATGCAGCCGACCACCTTCTCCATCAGTAGACTAAACGGAATAGTAATTATCTTTTCAATCATTTCAATCTGCGGATTCAAAATATTTTACTGGGAGACATTATGACCTCTATCAACCGCGATGAATCGATTGAGAACTGGACCTTCACCGAGGTGGACGAGGCGATTGCGCGGGAAGTGCATGCGCGCCTGCCGGCCCGCGTGATCGACGTCCACGCCCACCTATACCGCTCGGCGGAGCTGACCATGCTGCCGGAGACGCATGTCTTCATGCAGGGGCCGGCGGAGATCACGGTGGAAACCTGGCGCGCGCAGCAGGGGAAGATCCTGGGGGTATCGCGCGTGCAGGGGGCGCTGTTCCTCGCCACGCCCTTCGTGCCGGTGGCGGAGATCCCGCGGCACAACGACTTCGTGCTGCGCCAGGTCGCCGCGCTGCCGGACAGTCGGGCACTGCTGCTGGTCGCGCCGGAGATGTCGCCGGAGCAGTTTTTGCCCCACCTGGACAACCCGCAATTCGCCGGCTTCAAGCCATACCACATTTACAGTCCGTTGCAGCCTACTTTCCAGGCGCCGCTGTCCAGCTACCTGCCGGAGTGGGCGTGGGAGCTGGCGGACGCGCACGGCTTGATCATCACGCTGCACATGGTGAAGGATGCGGCGCTGGCCGACCCGGGGAACCAGCGCGAGATTCGCGAGCACTGCCTGCGCTACCCCAATGCGCGGTTGATCCTCGCCCACGCGGCGCGCGGCTTCCACGCCCCCAACACGGTAAAGCACATCGCCGCGCTGCGCGGGCTGCGGAACGTGTGGTTCGACGCGGCGGCAATATGCGAAGCGGCGCCGCTCAAGGCCATCATCGAGGAATTCGGCCCGCGCAAGCTGCTGTGGGGCAGCGACTACCCGGTGTCCCAGTGCCGCGGCAAATGCGTGACGATGGGCGACAGCTTCCTCTGGCTCGACCGCGATTCCATCCACCTGGACAGGGTGAACGTCGCCTGCCGCCCGGCGCTGATCGGGCTGGAATCGGCGCGCGCGGTGCTGGAGGCGGCGGATGACCTCCACCTGAACGCCGGCGACCTGCAGGACATCTTTGCCGACAACGCCTGGCGGCTGTTCGGCCTGCTGGACGAGTCCGGCACAACGCAGGCGCTTTATCGGCATGCGAAAACGCGCATCCCCGGCGGCGTGCAGCTCCTCAGCAAGCGGCCCGAGCAGTTTGCGCCCGAGCAGTGGCCGGCCTACTTCCGCGAGGCGCGCGGGTGCGAGGTGTGGGACCTGGATGGCCGGCATTATTACGACATGGTGCACAATTCCGTCGGCGCCTGTCTGCTGGGCTTTGCCGATCCGGACGTGAACGCGGCGGTGCACCGGCGGGTGACGCTGGGCAGCATGTGCACGCAGAACGCGCCGGACGAGGTGGAGCTGGCCGACCTGCTCTGCGAGATTCACCCGTGGGCGGAGCGGGTGCGCTTCGGGCGGCCCGGCGGGGAGGCGTGCGGCATCGCCGTGCGCATTGCCCGCGCCACCACCGACCGCTCCATCGTCGCCATCTGCGGCTACCACGGCTGGCAGGACTGGTATCTTGCCGCCAATCTGGGCGTGGAGGATGCCCTGCGCGGCCACCTGCTGCCCGGCCTGAACCCGCTGGGCGTGCCCCGCGAGCTGCGCGGCACGGCGCTCACCTTCACCTACGGCAACCATGAGGAGTTCCAGGCGGTGCTGGACGCGGCGGGCGACCAACTGGCGGCGATCATCATGGAGCCCTGCCGCTACCAGGACCCGGAGCCGGGTTGGCTGGAGCATGTCCGCGACGGCGTCCACCGGGCAGGCGGCCTGCTCATCTTCGACGAGATCACCATCGGCTGGCGACTGCACCACGGCGGCTCGCACCTGCGCTTCGGCGTCAACCCGGACATCGCCGTCTTCGCCAAGGCGATGGGCAACGGCTACCCGATGGCGGCGGTCATCGGCGCCGCGGCGGCAATGGAGGGCGCGCACACCTCGTTCATCAGCAGTACTTACTGGACCGAAGGCATCGGCCCCGCCGCCGCGCTGGCCACCATCCGCAAGCTGAAGGCGGTGAACGCCGTCGCGCACGTGGCGAAAATCGGCGCCAGGGTGAAGGAGCTGTGGGCGAAGCACGGCGCGAAGCACGGCCTGCCGGTGCATGTAGACGACGGCTACCCCTGCCTGGCGCACTTCGCCTTACTGCACGAACAGGCGGACGCGCTGCGCACGCTGTATACCCAGCTCATGCTCAAACGCGGCTTCCTTGCCGGCACCGCGATCTACCCGACTATGGGCCATACGCCGGAGATCGTGGCGAAATACGGCGAAGCGATCGACGAAGTCTTCGCCGAGATCGCCGAAGCGCTGACAACCGATTCGGTGCTGAAACGCTTAGACGGTCCCATCGCCCACAGCGGATTTCGGAGACTGTTATAACAGGGAGCCGCGATTATGAGCCCGCCGACGAACGATAGTGCATTTCCCTGGGAGCGCCGGCATCTTTGCCGGCTCGATTATAATAGCTCGTTCTCGATTTATCACATTTTCGAGAGCTGGTATCCGAAATGCGCTAATAAAGATAACGATCTCATAATCGAGCCGGCAAAGATGCCGGCGCTCCCAGGGGGAAAGCACATTTGGTGAAACCGGGCTCATAATCGCGGCTCGGCGGGAGCCTCGCCCTCCCATTTGAGGTGAATTATGATTGAAGCCATCAAAGGTTTGACCGACGATCAGATCGTGCGGATTCAGCGGGCGACGGAGGAGATCCTGGAAGAGACGGGATTCCGCATCAGCCACCCGGAGATTCTGCGGCGGTGCAGGGCGGCGGGGTGCCGGGTGAACGGAGAAGCCGTGCGCTTCCCGGCGCCGCTGCTGCGCGAACTGCTGGCGCAGGTGAGGCCGGAGTATCAAATCGCCGACGTAGACGGGGACGAGACCACCATCGGCGGCGACAGCCGGCTCGGGCAGGCCATCGTCACCGATCCGTGGGTGACTGACTACGAGACGCAGCAACCGCGGCGGCCCAACCTGGCGGACATGCGCAAGCATACCATCATCGGGCAGAAGTTGGATTTCGTGAAGGCGATGAGTCGCATGGATTACCCGGTGACTGACGTGGAGGGGCCGGCGTCGAGCCTGCGCGCGCTGGAGGAGCACCTGCTGCATCAGAACAAGCACCTTTACGCGATGGTGACCTCGCTGGCGCAGCTTCACCAGTATTTCGAGATCGGCGAGATCCTGCTGCAGGGTCGCCCGCTGAAGGGCAGCAAGCTGCTGTCGGTGGCGGTGGCGCCGCTGACGCCGCTGGCTCTCACCGATCTAAACGCGGAATTGCTGCTGGAGGCATGCAAATACGACTTCGCCATACTGCCTACCTCCTGCCCGATGGCCGGCACCACCTCGCCTTACAGCCTGGCCTCCACGCTGCTGATGGGCAACATCGAGAATATCTTCCTCGCCGCGCTGTCGCAGATCGTCAACCCCGGCAACCCGTTCCTCTATTCCTTCGGGCCGTCGGTGGCGGATATGCACTCCGGCCACGATCTGTATTACACGCTGGACAAGGTGCTCTGGAAGGTCGGCGGCATCCAGCTCCCGCGCGCTTACGGCATGCCCGTCGCGGCCGAGATGGGCGGCTCGATGACCTATCGCTACGACCAGCAGAACGGCGCCGAGGGCATGCTCTTCATGCTGGCCGCGGTGGCGCCGGGGCCGAACATGCTCAACGGCCTGGGCTCCTGCTACAACGCCATCGGCATGTCGGCGGAGATGATGATTATCCAGACTGCCTGGCTGCACGCTGCCCAGTTCCTCACCCGCGGCATCCGCTTCGACAAGGGCCGCCTGGGCGTGGAGAACATCAAGTCCGCGCCCGAGCTGCAGACCTACCTGGTGGACGACATGACCGTGGACCTGCTGCGCTCGGACGAGTTCTTCCGCAACGATCTGCTCGATTACTCAGGCGGCTTCGCGGAAAGCACATCCCTGCTGGAGCGCGCGCACGCGAAGGTGGAGGAGATCACCCGCGACTTTACCTGCCCGCTGCCCGAGAAGGTGCGGGAGGACCTGCGCGCCTATTTCGCGCGGGAATATGCAACAGCGGGCGTATAACCGATGCTCTAAATAACCTCCCGTATCATCTATTCCCCAGCATGAGTTGAGCGTGCGGCTGTCGAATAGAGTGTTCACCCTTCCAGCTGCATCAGCGTTCCGGGCGTCCGCCGATCGCGCGGGCGACGCTGGAGCTGGATGCCACCTTCATGGCAACGCAGAAGCAGACGGCGCTGGCCCCCACGTGAGCGGCGGCAGGCTGACACACGAAAGGAGGCCGGGGTGTCGCTGAATGCGGGCCTGCAGCGCCCGCGGGGGAGCAGCACGCAGGGCAGAGGTCAGCCGATGATCTGAGAGCCCGCCAACGGCGTTCAGCAGCGCCCTGCCGCGCAAAACGAGGCAAGGGAAAGCAAAAGGTATCGGTCGTTTGTGGGAAAAATCCGACAACACCCCAATTGACCGATCACAAACACACACCGCCAGGCGAGATTGAGGATTCAGGGATCCTGAGGCCTCTTGACAACAGGTTATCCCCCGGTTATACTAGTACATTGTTCGGGAAGCCGGTGGGTATGCTCGCCGCTCTCCCTCACCATAGTCTGATCAACGACAGTCGGCATAGTCCTTATCATAGTGCTTTTCTCGCCGGTGAGAACGAGAGCGGAGGTGGGCGTGTTCCACCGTCCGACAACCGCACATTCTAACTATAAGATTATACGGAGGCTCAATGGACATGAGCAAAAGGGGATTTACATTAGTTGAAGTACTCTGCGTCATCGCCATTATCGCCGTGCTGGCGACGATCCTCTTCCCGGTCTTTGCCCATGCACGTGAGAAAGCCCGCCAGACGACCTGTCTGAATAACCAAAAGCAGGTGGCTCTGGCATTTACGATCTGGGCGCAGGATCATGACGAATCGTTCCCCGGCGGTGAAAACTGGGCGGCGGCACTCACTCTTCCGCCCAAGTCGTCATTGATCTGTCTCACGCAAGGGCGCGCCAGAGCGGGCGGCAACAGTTACGGGTACAACACCTATGTTGCCGACAGCACACTCGGGGAATTCGACCAACCACAGACCACGGTGTTGACCGCGGATTGTGTCCCCTCTAATGCCGAACGCCTGCTGCGCACCGGGGCCGATTATGACGCCCGGCACAATGGTATCGTGAGTTATATCAATAACAGTGCGCTGAATCGGATGACGATTCACGGGACAGGTACCGGCATCACCGTGAAACTGCGTGATCATGTCTATAAACTGCCTGCTCCGGCCACCTGGAATCGTCCGGCGAAACTGCAGGCCTGGTCGAGCATCAAGACGCCGGGGGATGTGACGATGATCAATCCGAATTTTAGCTGGGAGTGAAGAACTATCGCAATACATACTTCACAATAGGCTTGCGAATTTAACCCTCAATTAATCGGGGTTAAAAATAAAGTAGGAAAGACATGAAAGCGAAGTTGTGTGTGTTTGCTGTCGCTACTTTAGTAGCGAGCGTTTCCAGCTTTGGACTGTTTACCTCATTAGTCCAAGCGGGAACCTGTACAATTGCCCACCTAGAGACATTTAGCTTCGGGGAACCTGCTTGTGACTGCTTAATCAGTTGACGGAGGAGGAATTCATATCATGAAACGGGAGGGGTTGTTTACCGTGAAAGAATGGAGCCATCGGAACGGCTTATCACATTTGGGCATTCTGTTTGTATTTGTATGCTATGCCGTGTGCTGTAATACTGCAGTAAAAGCAGAAATCCCAAACCCTGGTGATGGAGTGCATATCGTTTACTCGCAAAAAGTGACTCTTTCAGCCCTACCTCAATCCTTTGTGACTGAGCGACTGGAGGATTGTAAAAAACAGAAGAAATCTGTTGCCGGAGCACCTGGCGGTAAAGGCATGATAAATGCGCAAAATTCTTTCGCCGAATACTGGTCTTCCCGGTTACAGCCTCAAGTCCAGTATAGTAGCGCGCAGTTCTGGGGGACAAGCAAGGGATTTCGATGGCACGTTGAAGGCCATGATGCTGTGATGTATAATGGCTCCTATGGCGTCATTGGTTCGCTGGATGCAATGGACCCCAATGTAGACCCATCGGAACCATATACCGGTTGGCTTCGAGTAGGATCAAAGGATCAGTCGCTGGATGAACGAGTTCCATACTTGGGATTTGTACAACCCAATCTTCTTCTGTTCAGGCTCAACCCGGGTAAAATGAAACAGGTATCAGATGGCTTTGAAGAAGAAAGGCAAATCGATAAACACAGATATTTTTATATTAAATATAGAAAAGATGGCACTCCATTGAAAATAGAGCGACACTCTGGCAGTTTTATACGCGAGGCTTTCGAATTTCAATCTTATCAAGAAGCCCCCAATGGCTTTAAGTATCCGAAGTCAGTAAGACACATTATCAACATCCCATTAGCAGAAAATAAAGTAATTGTAGATTCAGTATATGAATATTCTATACAGCAGGTAGATGTAAAACCACTTCCTCCATCATTTTTTGATATTCAACACCCTCGAGCCAACACCACTGTTCATGATTTAAGGCCAGAATTTTCTGTCAAAGGGAACGCTCCAAACTATTATTTTCCTGACACACAGTCATCCCTCGATGAAGTAAGCAGAGCAGAACGTAGTTCTCTTCTCATGAAACAAAGGGAACCACTATTTACCAATATTATTAGGAGTGCTGTTTTTCTTGCGCTAATTCTTATGGCGGGAGGAGTAGCGATTGTTTTCTTCCTAAAAAGGAGGCAGAAGAGAGCATGAAACGCATTAGTAAAATATTCATCCTTGTCGTCGTCAGCGCGTTGTTCGTCATCATATTTGTGTTTGCCGAATCAATTACTGCTTCCCTTCAAAGTGGCATTGTTGTACTGGGCTGTGGCAAGTATCTAGGGCATTATCCCTTGGGAAGCATCGTGAAGCATCGGTATACAATCATCAATATTCAATTCCAACAAAACACGATCTATTTGGTTGAGCGAACATGCTCGTGTTCTGAATTATACGTAAGCAGATACCATATCCCTTCTTTTTCAACAGCAACCATTGACGTATCGACCGATACGAAAGGTAAGAAGATAGGACCTTATACCAGTGCAATCATTGTTAAAATGGCTAATGGAAGTAAAAGGCTTTGCCAATTTCATATACATATCGACAAGATACTTCAGTAAAGAACACTATTGTCCGATTCAATGGACTCTTCTCGCTAACTTGACTGAAAAAGTCGGCGCTTGTATAGTTATTCGACGGCTTATGTTCAGCGACATACACAAATCTGGCTTGTCATCCAAGCTAGCGATATTGGATACCAAGCGGCATGACTGGTATGGCGAACACATTCACCGACATCTCTGGTTACCAACTATTACAAAAAGGCGAGTTTAACAGTAAAGTTAGCGAGAAGAGCCTTAACGAATCGTAGCGATAGATCACGATGTATATTGTTCCACTCACCAGAGAGAGGATGTGATCAACCAGTGATTTCGCTGCGGCACGGGGTTGTGGAATGAGGCAAGTAGGCTCACATGCTTACTCAACCACCGGGCAGGCGCAATGATAACTTGGCTAGATACCTCGTGATGTACCGTTATAGACGAACTACCAGACCACGCTGGCTCAATGACGTTGGTGCAATATGATCTATTGGAATACAGTGCAAGCAATTCCGCTTTCGCAGAATGGCATTTCGTGCCAATTGATCTGCTATTTGTCTACGCTGGGTAATCCAAGTGAAAATTATGCGCAAACTGCATTGAGCCAACGTGATCCCGACTATTCAGGCTGCCGGGTGTGCACGAGCGAAAATTCTATTATATTGGCTGATAGATACGGTGTAGAATGTATGTGAAGACGGCAAAATTGCAGTTCAGTCGGGCAGTAGCTATATTTAGTGGTGGTTTGTTGCTTTATGCATTACTTTATCCTAGTATTGGTCTAGGAACTATCGACACGAGACTTTACGGTATAATCGGTAATCAACTCATCTTCTTTCAATTGACTCTCACTCTTCTGCTAATTCAATTTTTATTGTTTTTGAGATTAATTCAATATATTTGTAGTTCTGATCTGCTGCTTCTTTCACTAATATGTATTCTAAGCTTTATTGTGCTTATAGAAAGCGTATATCACTTTTCAATTGGCTACAGCATATTGCGTTTGAATATATATTCGATAAGTTTGATTTACCAATTAACTGTTTGGTTGAAGTTAAAGAGAAACTCTATGCGCTTCTATCCGATTATATTATATGGAGTGTTTTTTTGGTACGCTTTAAACATACTAATAATCCAGTGTATCCCCGTCGAATATCAACCCCGGGAAGTCTTTTACTTTCATGGTGTAAGGCGACTCTCACTCATATTCGATAATCCAAATCACCTGGGGAGCTTGTTGGCCTTTGGTGTGGTCTATTGTTTTGGCACCGTTGTGTTAACCAGGAGACGATGGGCTAAATTGACGTTGTGGAGCCTCCTAGCGATACTAGTGCTCGGCCTCATACAAACTTATAGCCGTGGTGCCTGGCTTGGCGCCGTAGTGGGGATCACCGCTGCAGTCGCATACTTGTGGGCGCGTGCTCCGTTAAAACGATTAGTTTCCGGACTTGCACTTCTCCTACTAATCACCATGTTTTCATTTGCTATCACCCCTGGCGGTTATCCATATATTTTTCATCGAACTACCCGCATCAATCCTTCAGCCGATGCCTCTGTGGGGAACCGTCTGGAGATTTGGAAAAGTGCACTGAAGATGACGAGAGATCACTGGCTGATCGGTGTTGGGATCGGCCAATTCGGAGAAGTGTTGGAGAAGGGGTATAAGCCAACTAAGTTATCCAATAATGCATATGCCAGTGCAATGAATAACTACCTGACGCTGGCTGCGGAGGCAGGAATACCAACGGCACTCCTCTATCTCTTTTGTCTGGGATTTGCTTGCGTATTAGCGAGTAAACGCCTGCCAAGAGCGGGGATTACCGCAGGAAGTAGTATCGGCATGTTGTGCGGAGTCTATTCAATGCTAGTCTTTTCCTGCACGACATATACTCTTGGGCGCGTTTACGCTATCGTATTGGTTTGGTCTGTGCTGGGTTATTTAGTGGCGGCTCCGCTGCAGGATAAGCCGGAGATGCAATGTGTTCGACAAAACACCGAATCCTAGCCTCACTTCCGCAGTTTAGCCCCACCCTCCTACCTGAAAAATATTTTTCGAGCGTAGTCCTTCCATGGCTTTTCTCCCGCTCCCGCATAGCGCTGGCCGAAAACGCGATGTAGTGACCCCAAGGCGGCTTGGCGACCGTGCTATACTGAAGGCATGTTTTTACGGCCTATGCGGAAGAAACGGGCCAACGGCAAGATCGAGCAGACATGGGCGCTGGTAGAATCAGTGCGGACAGAGCGCGGTCCGCGCCAGCGCGTGGTGTCCTATTTGGGAAACTTGGCCGCGGAGGTGCGCCAGGGGGTACGCCACGCCGCCATGGGCACGTCGACGGATCAGCCCTCGCTGTTCGCCGACTCGGAGACACCACAATGGGTGGAGGTGGACTTGAGCAGTCTGCGCGTCGAGCGCACGCTTCAGTTCGGCGGCCCGTGGCTGGGTCACGAAGTGCTGGATCTGTTGCGCCTGCCCGAGGTGTTGGCCGCGAAGCTGCCGTGCGGGCGGGAGGAGATTCCTTGGGCGGTGATGGCGGAGGTGCTCATCCTCGCCCGCCTCATCGATCCATCCAGCGAGTTGTACCTGGCCGAGCACCTCTACACCCGCACCGCGCTGGCGGATGTGCTGGGGGTGCCGTGGACGAAGATCAATGATGATCGTCTGTACCGGGCGCTGGATCAGCTCCTGCCCCACAAGGAGACGCTGGAAAAACACCTCAAAGCGCGCGCCGGCGACCTGTTTGACTTGTGCTACGATCTGCTCCTCTACGATGTCACCTCCACCTACATCCAGCTCACCCAGGCGGAAGCCGCCTTCTGCATCCAGAAGAGCGACCTGCAGTTGCGTCCCATCTGGCACCAGACGATGAAGCGTGTGCAGGCGCATATCCTGGTGTGCTTCCTGGCATATGTGGCCTGGAAAACATTGGAACTGATGGCCAAAACCGTCGGCCTTGGTGACGAACCCCGCCGCATCTGGGACGAACTCTCGCAGATCATGCTGGTAGATGTGGTTCTGCGCACCCGGGAAGGTGTGGAGATTCGCAAACGCTGCGTCGCCCAACCGACGTCGCTACAGGCTGAACTTCTCCAACGCCTGTAGTTCCCCCTGCCGCGCCATATTGCCATTGCGAATGAAAATGTAGTGACCCCAAATGGCTCAAAAAGCAGGATGTTGAGCGTGAAAAGTGGAAGAATCACCTTCTAACTGCGGAAGTTGGGCTAGAGTGAGTCACAACTCAAAAGGGACGGGGGAGTGAATTCCGGACGTATGCGAGGAGTCGGCGATATGAAACACGTTACTTGGACTCACGCGGCAATCTTGCCGCTAGTTTTCTGTTTATTTAATTCGTCAGTAATGGCAATCGCGGCAAGTCCAAATGATATTTTACAGGAACTCGAGAAGTACGATCGAGCATTAACGAATGGTGCGATATCGTACGACCTGACAAAGACACCCAATGACGGCAAAGGTGACGGATCTGCCAACAGTATAAGCAATCAGGGGACCCTATATTTTGATGAGGATGGTCGATATCATCTCAAGTTATCATCATCAACTAATGATACCGAGTGGATTTATGATGGCAAGGATTACTTTCTTCTTATAACAGCTGTCGACGGCAAACCACATGTACAATTGACCAGAGAAGCGTATTATCGGTCCTTCTCCCCATTTATTGAGTTGACTCCCGGTCCATGTTGTGTCCTTGGTCGTGGGCTTACAATATTGCTACGCGATATTTCCATTTCCGAGGATGCCAGCGGTATCCATCTTCGCGGTATGTCGAAAGTGGATAATTCAGAGATCGAAGCCTTGCTGGACCCTGCGTATGGCTATGTCGCCACACGTATCGCTCGTCATGCGCCGACAGAAAACAAGGATGGCAGTAACAGCTCACAGACAGGTCCTGAATGGAGACTTGGTGCATTTCGTCGGTTTGGAAACAGTCCTTATATTGCCACCTCGGCGAGATACTTCACTGATCGGACCCCGCACGCTACTGTGAGGAAGGCATATTCCATTCGTGAGGCTGATTTCTCGAAGCAAACTGCAGATAAGTTTTCGTGCGATTGGAAAAAACCTGGTCTCTTCGTCGAAGATGGTCGCATTGAGCGAGGGGTAAGTATTCGGTGAACCCCATCCCCCTCCCTGCTCAGGCAGCGGTTGGGGGCAAGATCCAGGCCGCGCGGTCGGCGGGGCTGGCCGCCCAGGGGAGGAAGCGGTCGATGTCGGCAGGCGTTTTGCCGCCGTTCAGGGCGCAGGCGTCGAGGTAGGCGCGCAGATAGGTGAGCGGGTTCAGGCCATTGCGGGCGGCCGTGAGCAGCACGGTGTAGGCGCACTCGGCCAACTGGCCGCTGCTGACCGAGCCGCTGCCGTAGAAGTTTTTCCGGCCCACCACGCTGGTGCGCAGCAGGCGTTCCGCCTCATTGTTATCCAGGGGGACCCACGGATGGTCGAGGAAGAGGGTTAGGCCGTCCCAGTGGCGGGCCAGGCTGTCGAGTGCGTCGCGGGCCGCGCGCAGCAGGGTGGTGTCCGCGCGCTCGGTGTCCCGCGTCCGCGCGATGGCCTCCACGTGCTCACGCAGCGCCAGGTCCGCGCGGCGGAAGGTCTCCGTGCCGGGTTCAGCCCTTTGCCGCTGATCGGTGAGGTGGTAGAGGCGTCCGATGCGCTCGACCCAGGCGTCGGCCCACGTGCCCAGGAGTGCCGGGTAGCCCTTTGCCAGGTCGAGGAAGTCGCGGCGGACGTGCGCCCAGCAGTAGGCGGTCTGGATGCCGTCGAGGCCTTGATAGCTCTTCCAGCGGTCGCAGCTCAGGATGCCGGTGGCAGCCTCCGCCGTGTCCAGGCCGAAGACGCGGCGGGGGACGGCGCGGGCGCGGGAGGGGTCGAGCACGAAGGCCACCGCGTCGTCGCTGGCGAAGACCCAGAGCCACCAGCGGGATTTCGTCTCATCGCCGAACTGCAGCCAGCGCGTTTCATCCGCGTGCCAGTGGGTGGCCTCGCGCAGGTGGAGAATCGTGGCGTCATAGAGTGGCCGCAGCAGCGCGCCCACAGCGTCCTGCACGCCGCAGAGCGTGCCGGGGGCGAAGCGCACGCCGCACAGCAGGGCCAGTTCCTGGAGTTGGCGGTTGACCGGCTGGCCGTGGAGGAATTTGTTCACCACCAGATTGGCGATGGCGCTCACCTCCAGCAGGCCTTTCGGGATGAGTTTCGGTGGGGGCGGCGCGGTCAGGACTCTCGGGCGCGGGCAGTCACAGGTCCGCTGGTATTGCTGCCGCTGGTGGATGACGCGCCGGATGCTGACCTCCCACTCGATGGTGGTCGCGTCTTCCGTGCCCGCCGGGGTGTACGGCTCCCCGCGGATGGGGCAGCGGCGCGCCTCTTCGGGGAGGGCATGGAGCACCTCGCGCGGCGGCAGCTCCTCGTAGAGCCGTCGGCCATGGCCGGGCGCGCCCCGGCGTTGGCCGCGCGGGCGCGTGTCGCGAGGCGCGGGCTCCGCGGTGGGCGGGGGCGTGGACGCCTCCCGCGCGTCAGCGGACGGCGAGACGGCGGGCGCGCCCTGCTCGGATTTCGTGCCAAAGAGCATCGCCTGATACTTGCGGATAATCGCCTCTT
>Ga0315284_10006041_pt1 | contig 17237 bp, 22 predicted proteins | sample YL17G09_16_MG_FD_203696 | JGI IMG/M metagenome (GOLD analysis project Ga0315284, IMG submission 203696) | Sediment microbial communities from Yellowstone Lake, YNP, Wyoming, USA - YL17G09_16 | ecosystem: Environmental > Aquatic > Freshwater > Lake > Sediment | place: USA: Wyoming | collected...
TTTCATTAAATCATATACCGCCCCCTACGACAAAATAAGAAATATTTGTTCTGCTTTTCTCGCACGGCTAATTGCTGTGTATAATAATCTACTATCATATGTTTTTTCCATGTTGATAAATAATTTATGTTCTGCTGTTTCTCCTTGAATAGAATGAATTGTATAAGCGTGTCTTATCTCGCAAGTTGTATCAGGTTTATCACCAATTATAATCTCGCCATTTTTAAACATTCTTGTATTTTTTGTTACATACCATTTTTCCATATCCTTGAACATTTCGGTATAAGTATCTTTTATTTTATGACTTCTAGATAGTATCATATCATCTATTTTATATAATTGTTTTAGATCATCATTCTTAATTTTTTGAAACATACATTTCACATAATTATTTACTTCATAATCAGGTCTTCCATATTCAATCATACTTCTAATAACTTCTACGATGTTAATTAATTTATCGCATTTATATCTATAGTTTGTTGTTTCAGTATAAATCTTATCAAATCCATCTTGTTTTATTTCTACTACCGGTGTTCCATCGGTGCTAAATGGTGGTGCTTGAAATCCAATATCGCCACAGAAAATAAGTTTGATGTTTGGAAACTTATCAAAGATAATATTTTTTTCTTCATCATTCATCATACTAACTTCATCAATAACAAATACATTATACTTTCGTTTTATAATACCAAACTTTTCAGGATCACAAGATAAAATATTTGCCCATACTTCACTATCAATCTTATATTCAAAACTCTTTTTAGTTGCTAGTTTCCATGAAGGTGCGATATATAAAGGTCTAACTAATCCTTTATCGGTTAAATTTTTATGAGTTTTTCCATTACCTCCTTGTCCAATAAATAATTCTTTTCCAAACATTTCCTTTTCTTCCCCACATTCCCAGTATTGTGGTAAATCACAAATATTACTTACATAACTATCCCCAGCAAGATTAGTAAAATTCATTTTAGTTTTAGCAAAGAAACCCTTATTTAAAGTTTCATCACCGGTATAGTAAATACCATCAACACATACTCTAATTAAATTATCTTGATCCATATGTAATAATTGATCTAACATTTGTAATCTTTGATAAGCAACGATGAATGCTGTAAAATGTCCAAAATGATAATTATGTTTCTTGGGATAAGAAATAGTAATTTCATTATTAGAATACCAAGTGCAGTTCTCAAGAGTTTTTGATAGGGCTTCATCACCATAACAACTAAATTTTTTAGTTAAGTAATGACTATCACACATACCAACATATTTAGCATAGCCCTTTACATCATCATATTTCTCAAATAGAAAAGGATAATCATTCATATCAAAATCAATACCTTCAACACCCCAGCAACCATACATAATATCAAATTCACAACCTTGTGATTCTAACCAAAATAATTCACACGAAGGATAGATATTCATATCATAATATATTTTCAATTTATCATTTAACTTTTTAACTTTATCGGTTAATTTAAGATTATGAATTTGATATAAGCCAACCCCATGTTGTTCTGTTGTCTTTCGCCAGTCAGTAATTTTACCAAGAAACCCAACATAAAAAGGACAATTTTTATAATTCGCATATGCGTTCTTCATATCCATATGTTTCAATCCTTCTTTATCAATATCCGGAATTTGAAAATCAATAGTAGCGTTATAGTGAGTTCCCATTTTAACGAAGGCAGATAGATCTTTATTATCAATATCATCAATATAGCATTCGTTTAATCCTTCGGCTATTTCCATTTCATTTACAGAGTTCATAAAATCATTTGATAATCTCCATGTTTTATCTAATGTTGATATGCTATTAATTCCAGTTAGATCTCTTTTGAATTCATAATATTCATTAGTATCTCTATCAAATCTATTTTTAATTTTAATCAGTTCTTCTCGTGATACTTCTTCAATATTATTTAAGCAAACTAATTGATCTGTAGTCATATAAAAATGCTTTCCAATTTCAACATGGTTAAACTTTGTGTTACGCATTATAATATGTTTTAATGGTTTCTTGGAAGATTTAGATTCAATTACATATTTATCATCGCCATAAATAATCGGTTTTTCAATACTAATATCTATTTGTGCTTCATTAGAAATTCTAATTAATTCTGCTTCTCCAACTCCATTATCGCCTATCTCTGTTTCAATTTTTTTTAATCTTTTAATAATAGCACTATATCTGGATATAGCACTAGAACTTTTACTATCTTCTTTACAACTATTAGCCCATGAAAGAATTGGCTTCAATAAACAATTAACATTACCTTCTTTGAAAAATTGTAAAATCTTTTTTTGATCTAATTTCACATTTCCTAAATAAAAATAAATTTTGGCTTCTTCATATTTATCCCAAATCGTTTCATCACTACTTATTTGAAAATACCATACACCTGTAGATTTCCACCAGTTTCTAAAATCATCACCAACCTCAATCTCATTACTTTTAACAATAACGCCATTTTGAATAACTTGAATTACGATTGATTTACCAGTAAATTTTTTCAACATATCATAAACACTTCGCATAGGGTCTTTGTATTTTTTGTAATCAAATATGGTAAGGTTTTGTTTGTAATATGTTTTCGTTGTTTTAGATCGTGCTTGTTTTTGCTTTTCATTCTTAACTTGTTTTTGTTTCGCACGATAAGCATCAAGTAATACAAAATACTGGTTTCTCAACCTAGTGTAATCGGCTTCCTTGTATCGCTTATTAGGTGTATTGTTTCGGTCGTTGAAAAATTTTCGTAATCCTTTGTCGCTAATATTTTCTCTAAACTTATGGTTTTCCATTTCTTATATATAGAACAAAGAAAATAATCTCTAACTAGTTTTCCTAAATAAATATATATAGGACAATTCCTAAATATATTCCTTTATACAAATTTTAATTCAGCGTTAAGATTTCTATCAATATTATTTTTAAAAGATCCCACTATATCAAACCCTATACCCCATATATCGCTATGAGTTTGTGGTGTTTCAGTTCGTTGAACCATCTCATCATATATAAGGTGTAATTGATTATCAGTAATATTATTATTATTCTGCACTTCTGTTAATTTAGTATTAGATGAATTATTTAAATCAAATTTTATTCGTTCTCTTTCATCTTTGGGAATAAAGCCAAGATATTCAATTGAATTATAAAAGACATATTTTCGTTTTTGTTCTAATGAAACCATACTTATATACTTATATATTAGATTCCTAAAGTAATCCAATAAATCTATATTCCTTAAAACATTTTTCTAAAGCGTATCTTTTATTTCTTTTCTCACGATACTTTTCGGCATTCTTTTCATAGTTTCCTTTAGCCCATTCATTCATGTATTTATGAAACTTATCTGGGTGCGTATCACGCCACCGGTATATGTATTCTCTTTGCTGTTGATTATAGTATTTAGCGGTTTCCATTTAGTTATATATATACATAACAAAATGTTTAACTAGTTTTTAAAATAAATAATTTGAATTCTAGATCTAAAATCTTTTGTTCATGTTCCTTAATCTGCCTTTGTATTGAGCGGCAATTAGGGTGTGCTGTTATAAGTTCAACATCTTTTATTGTTCTATCATCGCCCCATAAGAACCTTTTCCGGTGTATATATGGTTTAGCACATACACAGCAAATATTCTCTCTGTGGTCAATACATATTCGTTCGCAATAATCTTCATAAGTCATGTGATAAGTAGCAGCCATCTATATACATACAACAGAAATTAATTTCGCCTAAATTATTTATTACTTTTTCTTTTTAAATAATCAATTTCACTTTTTAATAGTTTTTGAGTTTTTCCGGTTGAATCAATACCTAATATATCCGCCATTTCTCTTAACTGGGCTATGGTCTTATTACTAGTAGTAAATTCATTTGGTCGTCTTCCTCTAATCCCACCACCAGCAGCACCACCAGAACTTAATGGTGGTAATAAAGGCATAATATTAGAAGGCACAGATACTTGTGTTTGAGATCCAGTATCAGCAACAATTCTTAATCTAGGTGGTGGTCTAGGTGCTGTCTGTGTAGCCATTTCAACTACTTCAGGTCTCGGTGCAGGTATAATATCAAATGGTTGTAATGCTGCTTCTTCTAAAACTCTTGGTCTAGGGGCAGCAGGGGCAGGTGTAAAAATATTATTATTTAAAGGTTGAACTTGTTGAGCATCAGGAAAATAATAACTTCCAGATGGTTGATTAGATCCACCACTAATATTCACGCTAATATTAGTAACCGGTGGTTTTCTAGGAACACCTGCTCTGCGTGGTTGTCTAGGTTTCTTCGGTTTCTTTACCTTAATTTTTTTCAATTGCTTCGGCATTATATAATATACTTTTATAAAAAAAACAAAAGTGTATTACTTTTTACCCTTCTCAAGCATACCATACTTGGCGGCTACTTCAGGGGCAGCAGCCATTAAAGCAGCCATAACAGAAGAATGTTTATCATCAGCCATAAGTCCTTTAGCAGCACCAAGTAATTTACCACCAGATCCTTTCACGAAAGCACCAGAATTCATACCTTTGGGATACATTATATATTATGAACTAGAAAATAATTCTTTTAAAAAAAGAATTACAAAAAAAAAGGAAGGGGTTGTAGGGGAAAACTTGGTTTCCCTACTTTAATCATTTATCAATAGTTCGTCCCAATTGCTAAATATCCTTTGACTATTCGTATTAATATACATGAAGTCATGGGATTTCCTAAATATGAACTTGAGTATTTCAATAAATAAATCTTTGTGTTGTTCTATCTGTTCGCTAAAAATATTTTCCATTTCCGTTTTATTGATCTTAAATACAAACATATCTGTAATACCTTGTCTAACTTGTCTGGGAATACTATTATATGTTTGAACAGCAAACCAAATACTTAATCTAGCATGTCTGCGATTATTAATCATGTGTAATAATAATTTCTCATTTTCCCCTTTAAAATATTTTTGAACATCATCAAATATGATAAGTGTATTTTCGCCATCTTTCGCATTACTCTGGGCAATATCATAAACTTCTTTCAAGTTCTCTAAATTAACTTCATCATAAATCTGGTCTTCCGGTAAATACTTATCAAAGAAACTATCTTTAATTGATGCACGGCTATTAGGGGGCATAAATAATAATATGCTGCTATATACACGCTTAAACAGAGCAGATGTTTTCAAAAATGAAATCAAGAGTGACGATTTACCAGAACCGGCTTTGCCTAAAAATGTAGTAAAATTACTCTTATTCATTAGCCGTGTAATATCGTAATCATTTAATTTATCATCTAACTCTGTATCCACATTAAATTTTGGTAGTTTCAAATTGGGAACACTATTATGCTTTACTTGAATATCCATGCTATACTATACTAATAGATTTAAAAGGCGGTAAATTCTTATTTCCTTTTATTTTTTGCTTCAACTCAATCTGTTGTTTTGCTTGTTTAGGATCTATTTCACTTGCGGTTAATGGTGTTGATTTGTTTATTCTTTTTGTAGGACGATATACCGGATATTTACTATTACCAATATCTTTCCATTCTTCTTTGAACCATCTACCAAGATTTCTTGGTTTATTATCATTTTCATATCTTCCACCTCTAGATTTATAAGTTTTTACAATCCAACCACTCTTATAAGCACTTGGTTTATCATAAATTTTATTTGCTTCTAACTTTACACTATCGTATAATTTTTGATCTAAAATATAAGGCATATAATATACTTTTAGAAAAAAAAGTATAGTAAAATGGGGGTCAAAGGGGGGCGTAGCCCCCTTTACCATAGAAGTTTATCTGCCCACTTTCCATTTCCACTAAATCTATCTTTATTGTGTCTAATTTTATATAATCTTCTTCTTTCGTCTGCATATTCCTTTCCTTTTGTATTAAGATAAGTTGGATAATCATTCATACCAGCAGCACCAACACTAGCAATTTTATCACCTTTTTTAAATACATCAATTTTCTTTTTCTTATTTGTAGATGGTTTAACTTCAACACCCAAATCTTTCGCTTTTTGTTTTGTATATTCTGTAATATTATAAACCATATAATATTATAGAGAAAAATACTTTTAGAAAAAGTATAGCAAAAAGGAAGGGTCGTAGGGAAACCATTGGTTTCCTACATTAAATATTATCACTACCTTCGCTATTTGTTGGTGTTTGTGGAATAAAATCTCTTATAACTAATTCATTTTGTAATTTAACCGGAATTAAATTCTCTTTCATTTTTTTACCGATAATATCACTTGTTTCAACTAGTTTACAATAGATCTGGTATTTCTCATCTAGAAATGTTCGCCCATCAATTCCTCTATTTTCTGCTGTTAAAGAAAGCAATCTAAATATATCAATAGCCAAAATATAAAAATCTTTACTAGAATTCAATTCTATTTCCATAGAACTTTGAACACCAATGAACAATTCTATACTTGTAATTACACCTGTAATTAGTGAAACCCCACATGTAATCAATGAAATATATCCCTGCTCTAAATATGGTTGTAATCCAACAGACGCAAACACATTACAGGCAGAAAATATTATGGTGGGAATTCTAAAGTATTTCAAAATTGATTTTAATTCACCATATCGTTTTTTGTGTATATTACTCATATTCATGGAATTAGATCTAATCTGTTCCAAGACATACTCTATATCATAAGTCCAAGTCATTATACTATAGTTATATTTTATTGTGCAGATGCTATTTTTACAAATTTTAAAGACACATGATTCGTATCAATACTTCCTGATCCTGATGCAACTAAAGCGTAACATGATATTGTTGTTGGTAATGATGTTACATTAAAAACACCACTACAAGAACCATACGCATAACCGAACGATGATTGATATTCATTATTATCGCCTGAATTTGTTGTCCCAATAGATACACCCCAATTTTGATAGCCGCCGTTTCTTGCTGTAAAATACATTAGATAAATTCCAGTTGAAGCAACCGAATAATCTGTTGCGATTTTATACCAATTATTAGCACTAGACATAGATACATTATTAACAGCGGTAGATGTTATTACTGGGTTTATAAGTGGTTTTCCTGCCGATGTTATTACACCAGCAGTAGAAATACTAGCAACTTCCGCACCATTATACAAAAATTTAAATCCATTTGTTAGTGCTGTTTGAACATTAAAATTAAAAGCATTTGAAAGAAGAGATGCGTATGCTAATGAACCGGCAGAGCCATCTGCTTGTAACCATGTTATTGTTGGTGATGAACCAGTATTTTTTAAAAAAATATTATCTGTAAAATAAGCATTTCTAGCGTAAAGTGATGCTATTGTATAAAATCCAGTCCATAATGAGTTGTTTTGTGCTGGGACATAACCAGCATTAGTTACTGACCAATTATCACCAGTAGTAAATGGCGTTAATATGGAATATGCAACATAACCAGATGAATTGCTAGATCCAGCCGCATAAGACATTTGACTGAAAGAACTTGTGCTTGTTGTTGTATTTGCGATTATTCCATATGTAATTGATCCAGCACCGGTAGAAGTTAATAAACTAGGTGCACCTGATTTTGTTGATGAAAGAGTATATGAAAATGTAGCATAAAAAGTATAAGTATCTGTGGTATTGGCTGCTGGAAGTGTTGTTGGAACATAATTAAAAGTAAGTTGTTGCATGTAACTATTAAATGATACAATACCAGTAGCAGATCCTAATGTATATGATTTTGCGATTGATGGAAATGGATTAAATAAACTTTGTGTTGTTAATGAAACACCATTTTTATAAACGGCTACACTTGTTATAGCACTTATCGTAGCAGTTATAGTTTGAGCGTTAGGACTTACCAAATCCCCAACTCTAAATGAAAATCCTACTGGTGTATTTATTTGAATTGATCTATTTACCCCATCTGTAGAACCATAAGGAATAATTCCAGTTCCAACTAAAATTGTAGGGGAAGAAGAAGCAGGAAAAGCAATACCATCATAAACAACCATAATATAATATATACATAGAAAAAATTATCTAGTAACTACATTTGCACTAATCGCAGTTGAACTAGCATTATTAAAACCTATAAGATTTGTAGATGTATCTAAACCATTAATATAAACTTTATTTGTAAAAAAATTAATTCCTGTTATAATATTCGTTGAAGCAATAGTAACATAATTTACCATATTTGCTATTGTTTGAAATATTGAATCTGTATAATTTTTAGTAACTAATTGAGTGCTAGAACTAGGTGTTAAAGTTGATGTTGGTAATGATGTATTAAATGTATTTGTTCCGGTGAATGCATTATTAGCACCAGCAGTAATGGAATTAGCAATAACGAAAGCAGTATTAGCAATTTGAAGAGTATTAGTTCCAAGATTCGCTGTTGGTGTCGTTGGTGTTCCTGATAATACTGGACTTACTAATGTAGCATAACTAGACATTTCAGATATAAGTTGATAAGTAGATGCTGCTGTAGCCGAAGTTAAATAACTAGACATACTTGAAATGAGTTGATAAGTAGATGATGCTAAAGCACTAGTTAAATATCCTTGATTATTCACATAAGCAGTAGTAGCAATTTGATTTGTATTTGTTCCATTAGCGGCTGTTGGTGCGTTAGGTGTTCCTGTTAATGTTGGGCTTAATAATGTAGCATAAGTAGATCCTGCTGTAGCATTAGATAAATAATTACTCATACTTGCGATTGTTTGAAATATTGAATCTGTATAATTTTTAGTAACTAATTGAGTGCTGGTAGTTGGTGTTATTGTTGAGGTTGGTAAATTCGTATTAAAAGTATTCAAACCAGAAAAAGCATTATTACCACCAGCAGTAACATCTCCTACTCCTCCACCAGTAGAATATGTAGCATCTGCATATTCCTTTGTAATTAATTCATTACTTAAAGTTGGTATAACATTAGATCTAGGAAGTGTATTATAAGTATTTATACCAGAATAAGTTTGATTTCCAGTAAAAACCGAATTAAATGTATTTGTAATATTTGTATCCACATATAATTTATTTGTTATTGATGTTGAAATTGTAGGTGCTATTGATGTAATTGGATTAGCAATAGTAATATAAAGTGCATCTGTATTTGTTTGAGTTACATAATCTTGTTCTTTTACAAATTCCGTAGTAGCCAATTCAAGTGAATTATCACTTAATAATGGTGTTGAAAACCGAGTAAGAGATGCTGTTCCAAAATCTATAGCACCGCTAGAATTAAAAATAAGTTTCGTAGCAGAAAATCTTAATGCACCATCGCTTTCAAAAGTATATGGCTGTGCTATATTTGGATTTCCATAATAAAATGCTCGTTCATAAAAATAAGGTAAATATGGATCTGGATCATCTGTAGAATTAGCATCAATATAAAGTAATCCTCTAGATTGAATTTTCATTACACTTGCACCACCCATATCAACAGGTATAATTTTAGCCGTAACAGGATTAGACCCATTTGTGAAATTTAAAGAATTTTTAATTGTAGTAGCAGCATTAAAAGTATTCGTTCCAGTAAAAGTATTATTATTATTAGCATATACTCCTTCTGTAAATAAAACATCTTTTATATAAACATTATTTCCAGCATGACCTAAATAGATATTATTTCCACTTATATCAATAGTATCACCAGTAGGTTCAATATGATTTGTTTTCACTTTTCCAGTAACATTAATATCTCTATCAAAAATAGCATTTGCGTTTATATTTGGACTAGCAGTTGTATTATCACTATTTCTTAAAATACCATAAATCGTAGAAGATTTGAAAACATTACTCGTAGCCATTATATTCTATACATATATTATTTTTTAACCTAATGCTTGAACCACAAAACCACCAATATTAAAATTATTCGCAAAGCCCATATTTACATAACCATAAAGATTTATTACATCATATCCACTACCGATATTTATAACACTTGGTAAAGCACCACCAGCAACATTACTATTATTACCTATCCTTATTGTATTCGCACCAAGAGTAGTAGGATAATCAAAATCTACACCTTTTATTTTAGGTGCGTTTAAAACAGCATTATAAAGCATATTTGTATCCGCATTTATATTAACTTGTCCATTAGTAGCATTACCTAAATTTAAAGTAGGATTTGTTGTGGTTGTAGCAATATTTATTATTGGTTGAGTAAAAACTATATTATCACCAGTAGTTAATCTTCCGGTTGTTATTATATCACCATTTACATTTACAACTAAAGCATCATCACCTATAGTTAATTGACTTCTAACATAACAATCGCCGGTATTATTAGCGAAAAAACTAACTACACCACCATTTTCAATTGTATATTGGTTTATTGCTGTAACAACACCAGATCTATTTACCGAAAATACTGGATTTCCTAATACGACTGAATCACTAACTTGTAAAAAGGCATTACACATTTGTGTTGGCTGTGGTAAATCTAATGCTGTAAAATATTTTACTTTAGTTTCTATTGCAATATTGGCTGCTTCTGTTCCTGCTATTCCACCTGCTTCTGTTCCTGCTGCTGTTCCTGCTGCTGTTCCTGCTGCTGTTCCTGCTGTTGTTCCTGCTGCTGTTCCTGCTATTCCTCCTGCTACGCCACCTGATATTGTCCCTGCTGCCGCTCCTGCTACTGCACCACCGCCATCTCCACCTGTATCACCTTTATCACCTTTATCACCTTTTTCACCTTGTTCGCCTTGCCCACCTTGTTCGCCCTGTTGCCCTTGATTACCTTGTCCGCCTTGTTGCCCTTTTTGTGCTAATAAATTCCAATATGTAGTATTTGTTGGATAATTATCGTATGATGCTAAAATACATATATACGAAGAACCATTATAACTCACATTATCATTTACAGCATAATTAATAAACCAAGTATAATCACCTTTCCATGTAAAACTAGTTCCATTTGTTCCATTCGTTCCATTCGTTCCATTTGTTCCATTTGTTCCATTTGTTCCAGCAGCACCATTTATTCCATTTATTCCATCTACCCCTTGTGGAATTCCAAAATTTAATATTGGATTTGCTGCTGATCCTGTATCTGTAACCGATGCCGGTTGTCCTGCCGCTAATGTAGTAGTAGTTCCAATACTTATTACTGGTGCTGGTGCTACATCAACAGCAGTTAATTGATTTATATTTATAGCAGCACTAGGACTTAATGGGAAAATACTAGTAGCAGCAAAAGTTTGTAGATGCATATCTACATCTGCCGAATACCATTTTAATTGAATATAATCACCTGCTACTGCTGTTAATAAAAATGTCCAACCTGTAATTAAGGCAGCATCATTTCCTTGTAATCTTTGCTGACCGGTTGAATTAGAAAGTTTAGATCCATTTAATAAAACAAAAATATCAATATTATCTGTTCCAGCATCACTTTTATCAACTTGTAATGAAAAATTAATACTATATGTTCCAGCAAAACTAAATGTAAATTTTGATTTATCTATAGAACTTTGAATAATACTTCCATCTGCAATATCTTGACTATTAAAAGTAATAAAATTTCCTGTTGTTGTATTATTATTATTTTGAGTTGTTGTATCAAACCACGCCCCATAATGAACTTGACTTATTCCTGCTACTACAGCATTTATTTGGTCTTGTAAATCGCTATAAGAGTTGGCTAAATTTAATATTTTTGATCCAGAAATATTATTAATGAAATTTGCTGTTAAATTATCAACATAAAGATTTTCTAGATCTGTTACACTTGGATTACCAGTTAAAGTATTATCAACTACATAAACATCACCTAATATAGACATTATTATATATATATATTAGATTATTTTTCATCATATACATCAAAATAAAGCCATATTTGATAATTCAAAGCATTTGCTAGTAATGCTTCCGTAGGGCTTATCATTTGAATAGTTAAATTTTGATTTGATGTTGGTGCTTTAATTGTAACACCAGCAGCGTTACTTGTTGTGTCTGCTAATAAAAAAGCATTTGTAGATAATGTTGGATCTACCTGTGGAATTAAATGAGAAAGATTTACACCATTACTATTATTAGAATATGGGCAAATAAATGAACCTCTTACAGAACCAGAAAAAGCAGTAAGAGTATATGTTCCAATAGCACCAGCAGCCGAAACTAATTTAATTCTAACATTTACATCACCGGCATAATCACCGAATATTTCTTTCCAATTTATATTCCATGTTACATTTCCTAAAGATGCGGTATTTGTAGGTGCGTATTTATAACCAGCAGGGGTAGTCGTTGAAAGGTATAAACTATAAGTTCGCATTATAATTTATAGTAAGAAAATAAAACTATACAAATCGTATTGTTGGAAATTGAATTGGTTGAGGTATTACTTGTTCCGGTGCTTTAGGTGCTGGTAATTCTTTTTTAGGTGCTCTTTTAACTATTACTTCTTCTTCGCTGTCGCTTTCCTCACGATAAATGATCTTCTTCTTTTTTGGCTTTTTAATTATTCTCTCTTCAACTTCCACATCATCATCATCGTCTTCTGCATAAATCACTTTTTTTAATTGTTTTGTTTTATTATCTTTATTCTTTATTAATTTCTGTGCTTTCTTCAAGACAAGTTCCTCTGCTACTTTTTTATCTTCCTCACGCTTCGCATCTCTTTTAGCATCTCTTACAGCACGACCTTTTGCTAAATTAATAGCAACGGCTTCACGCTGCTTATCCGTAAGAGTTCTTTTAGGTTTTTGAATAATCTCTACTTCTGGTTCTTCTTCTATTTCTTCTAAATCAAGGGTCACTTCTTTAGGTTCTTTAGCCATTCTATAGAAATGCTAGAGAAAATAATCTTTGTATAATATATAAATGGAACTTTCTGTTGTTGATCCGGAAGAGAAGTTGTTAAATGAACAAGTAGATAAGATGATTGGTGCAGACACTAATCTTGCTACAATTGTAAAAATGGCGTTGAAACCTGACTGCGTAGATGATGCGACAAAAGAACAATTAATTTATAAGATAAGATTAGGAAACGAAAAAGAAGCAAAATTATTTGAAGAACAATTTAAATATACTATGGACATGGCTGGAAATATAATAGAGGTAAATAGTATAGATGGCGGAAATATCCAAATTGAAACCGATATTAGAAGCGAGTTACTTGAACCAGAACGAAGCGAGTAAAAAACTTAAAGATTTAGGATACACTTATGATGATAAATTATCTACAAATGAAAGTAAAGTATTTGTTGATGCACAAGGTAATCCAAATATCGCTTTTAGAGGATCAAAAAGAGTAGAGGATTTTTTAAGAACTGATGTCTTACAATTTGTTGGATTAGGTGCTTATGATAAGCGATTTCAAGAAGCGAAACATTTAACTAAATTGGTAGAAGATAAATATCATAAACCGGTTGATGTATTTGGTCATAGTTTAGGTGGAAAATTGGCTGAAGTTTCTGGTGCACATGGAAATATATATACTTATAATAAAGCAACTGGACTTGCCGATATTGGTAAAAAAATACCAGAGAAACAAAAAGATGTAAGAACAACTGGGGATATTGTTAGTGCTATTTCTACTACACAAGATCATAAAAATAAAATGAAACAATTAAATGGTTTATTAGGTTATGTTCAAGGGATAATCCCAGCACACGATATAAAGAATTTAAATGATTCAAAATATAATGTCGTTAAATAATATATTGGTTATATATATATATGAATACACAACCAATAAGTTCACATCTAGTTTTAGAATCAAAAGTATTTAACTTATCTACAAGAGGTTCTGCTGGATCAATTCTAAATGAAGATCCTAATTTCAAAAGTAAGATTAGATTTGATGTCCCTGATATGATTGTTCGTGATGAAAATGTAGAGTATATTCAATTTAGTGTCCCTTATGCAGTCATACCGATTTCATTCTATACTATAAATGAATATAATCGTGTATTGAATCTTATTGAGAATTATAATGGTGCTTTTGAAGGAACAAATACTACTATTACTTTTCCAGTAGGAAATTATAATGCCTCACTATTTATGACTACATTTAAGAAATTATTAAATGGAACTACTAGTGGTGCTGGTAGATGGAATATTATTTTGAATGATATTGATTCTAGTTTTACAATAACAAATACTAGTTATAATTTTATTCTTTTAGAAACATCAACAATATCTAGCATTATGGGATTTAGTGAAACTTTATATAGTGGATTTCCGGCTGTAGTTTTAAACTTTATTGATTTAACAAGATGTTGTAATTTTTTATCACTACCTAGAGTTTGTTTAAGATGTAATGATTTAGCAAATTCTAACATGGTTGGCGATTTTGGATCTAGTGATATTATTTTATCTATACCAAATGATTCTCGCCCAAATAGTCAAATCGTATATCAAAATACAACTCAAAGTAAAATGTTATTTAGGAAAGATAAAATGGATTCTTTTATTGTTACTTTAACGAATGATGATGGACAATTATTAAACTTTAATGGGATAAGTAGTTTCTGGACTTTTCAATTTGATATTTACAGAAGATTAAGCGATAAACTACCGGCATTTAGTCAAATTACGAAATCTGTAAATTCTATAAATAATCAAAGACAAATGTTACAAGAGGGCGAATAATTTTCTAATCGTATAGTATAACAGAAATGTCCCTTCCATCTGCCGTTGGTCTTCCTGCTGAAATGCAACTTGGAACTTTAGATTATTCTTTACCTAGTGATGCAAAGAGTTTTAGCGTTCGTGTTCAACCTTCTAACTTGTCGCAGATTGTTTCTGCTTCTCAAACCCTTACTGCTTCAACTACTCTTGATAATATCTCATTCCCAAGCCAGTCAATTATCTTTGATATACCTTGCGGATCTAGCCCTTCTACTTTCCTTGATAATCGTATGACTACACTTAACTTTCGTGCTACTACTAACACCCCTGCTGGTTCTTCTGCTGCTGTTATGACTAGTGCTTTCCTTCGCTCTGGTGCTTATTCCTTCTTTGATCGTATGTATATTGTAGCCCAGAATGGAAACATTATTGAGGATATTACTGAATATGCTATTGTAAATGATACGCTTATTGCTTTACAGATGTCTAACTCTGTTCGTGATGGTGTTGCTAATCAATTTGGATTTTTATCTTCAACTGCTATTGATAATCAAGGTCATGCTATTGGTATTCTTAACAACAGAACTTTGGCTACTACGGCAGAGAGCGAGGTTCATTCATATTCCGTTCCTCTTCTTTCCGGTGTTTGTGGTGTCCTTGCTGATAAGATGCTTAACATTGGACGCACCAGCCGTCTTCAAGTTGTTCTTGTAACAACTAACCAGTTGCCTTATACCATTATTACTTCTACTGCTACTACGGCTGGTTCGTTCTCTGTAACATTAAGCGACTTCTCGCTTGGTCTTGAATACATAGATGTTGGACTTAATGCCCTTCAAATGTTAGATCAAACACTTGCCGATGGTAAAGCATACATTCACGGCACTTCTTATAGAACTGCTACTGCTACTATCCCTGCTAGTTCATCTGGACTTCAATCACTTTTAGTTGGTGTTCGTGCCTCTAGTGTTAAATCGCTTTTTGCTCGTTTCTTTGATGGTGGTGCTGCTTCTACTACTAACTCTGTGAATGGTAAATTTGATTCTAAAAATCCTTCCATTAACAGCGTGAGTTGGTCAATTGGCGGTATTAAATTCCCCCAGTCCAGCGTAAATCCTCTTCTTAACCCTGCTCAAGCATTTAGGGAAACACAGATGGCGGTTGGATCATGGAATAACTATTTATTCACTTCCGGTATTACACCTGCGAATTACTGCAAGTTGGCGGTTGGTGGAACTGCGGCTGGAAATACTTCTACTACAACTGACTATAACTACACGACTGGTTCTTCTGCTTCTGCTCAATCCCAGTTTATCTTTGGTGTGAATACCGAAGTGGTTATGCGTCGTGGTCTTCTTTCTGGTTACAACTGCACGGCTGCCCCCATCTTCTTGGAAGCCAATCTTGCTGCTTCTGTAACCAACGCTAATACGCTCTTTGGTATTGCTATGATTGATTGTATCTTGATACACGATGTTCGCTCTGGCGATATTCAAGTTAGGGTTTAAGTGATATAAATATAATATATGTATTATGTATAGTTATTATGGATAATACATGTAAAAAAATTCAAAATAGGGAAAATCCTAATGATGTATTTCTTACACCTGAAACATTAGTTAAGATACATTTAGAACTAGTAAAACCATTCTATAAACCAAATGATAAGATACTAGATGGATTTTATGGGAAAGGAATTTACTATAATATGTTTCCAACTTATTTTAAGGATTGTAATCGTGATTTTACCGAAATTGAAATGGGAAAGGATTTTTTTGAATATTACGAAAAAATTGATATGATAGTAAGTAACCCACCTTTTAGCCAAATAGATAATGTATTTGAAAAAAGCGTTATGTTAGATCCACATACAATAAGTTATTTAATTGGTGCTATGAACCTAACAACTAGAAGAATTGCTTATATGGAAAAGAATGGTTACAAGTTAGTAAAGTTTCATTTAACAAAAGTATATAAATGGTTTGGTATGTCTTGTATTGTAGTATTTTCAAAAGAAGGAAATAGTTGTTTATCCTATGATAGAATAGTTCATAAATAAATATCTTTAGATATAGTATAATGTTTCATCGTGAAGAAAAGATTAAGTTTATTCGTCCTCATTCTATTCCCCATTTAATAAGACATGGGCAGCAACAACCTCATATTATAAATGATATTGTGTTTGCTGTTGATTTTAATGTTAATCCTTACTATCCTACGCAGCGTCCATTAAATAGATTTGAACTTCCTAGTTCATCTATGCCTTATCCCTATAAAGCCGCCTATGGCTGTGCTATGCCTTTAATAAATAAAGAAGCCGGATATTAAATATTTAGTAAGTATATATGAACGCACTTTTAAAACAGGTTTTAGAACCAAGTCCATTACCGACCAGTAAAGATGATTTTAGACAACCTCTTGTTCCTAGAAGGCGTATAATAGTTAAGGAAGAAACTAAAAAACCGACTATTAAAGATAGTGATAAAGTTGCCGTTATTGCTAGGGCTAGGGGGGTTGAATTATTTCCAGCAAACGACGCACCACAACCACCAAGACCACCTAGCAATATAAGAAAACAATTTATTAGAAAGGGTGGAAAGGGTTTATTCAATTAAAAATGGCGAGATTATAATTGGTGATAAACCTGATACAACTTGCGAGATAAGACACG